>Ga0207683_10001172_pt1 | contig 23710 bp, 26 predicted proteins | sample KBSM73metaG_FD_184333 | JGI IMG/M metagenome (GOLD analysis project Ga0207683, IMG submission 184333) | Miscanthus rhizosphere microbial communities from Kellogg Biological Station, Michigan, USA - KBS M7-3 metaG (SPAdes) (version 2) | ecosystem: Host-associated > Plants > Roots > Rhizosphere >... | reverse complement strand
CAAGCTGGTCGGTGCGGGCGTCGCCTGCATCATTCATGCGGTAGTGCCGGGCTTGTTCACCCAGACAGCCGGGAAGACGATTACCGGCATGTACGATCATATGAACAAGCGAAAGGCCGGCGCCGCAAATCCGGAGGCGTGGCCTGACTACGAGATCTGACCGCATACCGGTCGCGATTGTCGGGGGAGGCGCTTCGGGAACGATTCTCGCCGCGCAGCTAGCGAAGCGCGGGATCCGCACCATGCTCATCGATGGCAGCGGCCGGATGGGCCGCGGCATCGCTTACTCGACGACTGAGCCGGCGCATTTGCTCAACGTTCGTGCCGAGGGGATGAGCGCCTGGGCGGGCGATCCCGACCAATTCGCCAGGCGCTATGCAAAGGAAGGCGGTGATCCACGGGGTTTCGCGCAGCGCCGCTTTTTCGCGGGCTATCTGGGCGACCTGCTCGACCAGGCGGTGGCGAGCGGCCACGTCGAACTGGTCGAAGCGACCGTCGCAAGCGGCGCTCGCAATGGAGCCATCTGGAAGATCGAGCTGGACGACGGATCCTCCATTGAGGCGGAAGCCCTGGTCTTGGCCGTCGGCAACCAGGAACCGGCGGAGTTGGGCGCGTTCCAGGGATCGGGTTCAGGTTTCATCGGCAATCCATGGGGACGTGACGCGCAAGCTGCGGTCGCGGATCTCGCGGCTTCGGGAGGGGACGCGTTGCTCGTTGGCACCGGGCTCACGATGGTCGATCTCGTTCTTTCGCTTGACGCCGCCGGCCACCAGGGCCGGATCGTCGCGCTATCCCGGCGGGGGCTTGCCCCTCGCGCTCATGGCGATTTCGAGCCCGTCTCGGTCGAAGCCGGAGAGCTGCCGCGAGGTCTCCGGCCACTCTTTCGCTGGCTCCGCCGCCGAAGCGCCGAGCTCGGCTGGCGCGCTGCCATCGACAGCCTCCGGCCGCATAGCCACCAGATCTGGCAGGGCCTGAATCACGACGAGCATCGGCGGTTCCTGCGCCACGTACGCCCGTGGTGGGACGTGCACCGTCATCGGATCGCGCCCGAGGTTGGCGCAACCATCGCCCAGCTGGTCGCGGACGGCCGGCTCGAGATTGTCGCCGGCAGGATCGTGGGCGCGCGAGACACAGCGAACGGGATCGAGGTTGATTATAGAAGGCGGGGTGCAGCGGCGTCGCAGACAGAGATCTTCGCCTACGCCTTCAACTGCACGGGCCCGCTTCATTCGATCTCGCGAACGAAGAATAGCTTCCTCCGTAGCCTGCTGGACAGCGGGGAAGCAAAGCCCGACCATCTCGACATCGGCGTCGAAGTCGATGGAACCGGGCGGGCCGGTGAGCATCTATGGGCCATGGGGCCGCTGACGAAGGGCCGCTATTGGGAGATCATTGCGGTGCCGGACATTCGGGAGCAAGCGGCCCAGGTGGCAGATCAAATAGCGAAAGAGCTGAAGGCATGAATTCCGCTTACGATCATGGCGAGCCGGACGATGGCGACCTCGTAGAGTCCGCGCCGTCCTGCGAGATTCCAACGGACGTGAGCAACGCCATCAAGACGCTAATCCGCTGGGCCGGCGACGATCCAGATCGCGAGGGGCTCCTCGACACCCCACGTCGCGTGGCGCGTGCCTGGCGCGAATATGCCAAGGGGTACCAGGAAGATCCGGCCGTCCATCTCAGCCGTACGTTCGAGGAAGTCGGCGGCTATGACGAGATCGTGCTGCTGAAGGACATCCCCTTCCAGTCCCATTGCGAGCATCACATGGCGCCGATCATCGGCAAGGCAGCCATCGCTTACCTACCGCGGGACAAGGTCGTCGGGATCAGCAAGCTCGCCCGCGTCCTTCACGGTTATTCAAGACGCCTTCAGGTGCAGGAGCGGCTGACGGCACAGGTCGCCGATGCGATCTGGGAGCATCTTCAGCCCAAGGGCGTCGCCGTGGTCATTTCGGCCACCCATGCCTGCATGACCGCGCGCGGCGTTTCGACCCCGGGCGTGATGATGACCACCAGCCGGATGATGGGCACCTTCCGCGAGGACGAGCGAAGCCGCCGAGAGGTGCTCGCGCTGATGGGTTACTGAACGGCAAGCGGGGCAGCTCCGCTGGCCTGAGAGCTGCCCCGCGCCCCACCCCGTTCCAGGGGTGGCCGTCCTTTTCGACGAGTCAGCTAGGCGTCAGAGTGGGTCTCCATCCCATGCTTAAGGTGGCTCATCTGGTCATGGCCTGACTTGATCGACTGATAGCAGCGCTCGACAAGGTCGTGCGTTTCACCATTAAGATCGCCGCTCTGCAGCGCCGCCTGCCATTTCTCCTTGAGATAATCCTCGCCGCGCTCGACCTCGTTGATGATCGCTTTCTCATCGCGTCCTGTTATCGCGGCCTTCAGGTCCTCGAAGCGCTGGTGCGTCTTACCCAGGAAGGATCCGTCGTCTTCTGGATTGCCGTCGAGGCGCCTCACTTCGGCACGGAGTTGTTCGACAACTTCTTGCCGCTCACTCGCCCGCTGGCGGAAGATTTCGCGGAAGCGCTCGTTGTCGATGTTCTGAGCGCTGTCTTCATAGCCGTTGATGCTGTCGATCGTCGTGGCGATGAGCGTGTTGAGCGTGCTGATCGTCTTGGAATGTTCGGCCATCATTTACTCCACTGCTGATGGGATTGGTTCGGAGCGACAACGCCTGAGCTCGCAAGGCGATGCGGACGACCGGTCGAAAAATCTGGCCCCCGGCCCCTTATTGCTGTCAGTTCGTCCTTTCATTGGCAGCATGGGGGCGAGTCGATGGCACTGACGAGGAGAACCCTGCTCGAGCAGATCGGGCGCGCAGGGGGTGTGGGCGCTGCCTATATGGCGATGGAGACGCTCGGCCTTGCAATCCCGACGCCGGCCGCGGCCGAAGGTTTTGGGCTTCCGGCGGCGAGCGGGAACGGCCGTTCCGTCGTCGTGCTCGGTGCCGGGATCTCCGGCCTCGTGTCCGCTTACGAGCTCCAGCGCGCGGGTTATCGCGTCACAGTCCTTGAAGCGCGCGACCGGATCGGCGGACGTGCGTGGAGCGTCCGCAATGGCACTCGTATCGTCCAGAAGGGACGTCCCGATCAGGTCGCGCACTTCTCGCCCGGCCTCTATTTCAACGCAGGGCCCGCGCGGCTTCCGTCCACCCACCGGGTGATCCTGGGTTATGCGCGAAAGTTCGGCGTCGGCCTCGAGACCTTCGTGAACGTCAATCGAAATGCCGGCTGGGATTTCGGCGGGAAGGTCCAGCCTGAGCGACGGATGGTCGAGGACATGCGGGGCCAGCTCGGCGAGCTGCTCGCGAAGGCCATCGACCGCAAGGCGCTCGACGGCGTTGTCTCGGCCGACGAGGTCGCAGCCGTCCGGCAATTCCTGGCGCCCTATGCGTCGCTCGACGCCAAGGGCAATTATTTGCCTTCGGGCTCATCGGGCTGGGCGGTCGACGGCGGAGGCTATTCGCAGGCGCCGGTCCCGCTGAAGGCGCTCGGAATCAAGGAATTGGCGCCCACGCCGGCGGTGACGCTGCCTTATCTGTTCGAGCATATCTGGGACATGCAGTCGACCATGCTGCAGCCAGTCGGCGGGATGGATCGAATTGCGCATGCGATCTACGGCCAGGTGAAGCCGCTCGTCCGCATGAACGCGCCGGTCACGGCCATTCGCCGCATCGGCGATCGCGTCCGGATCGAGCATGGGCCGGGGAAACAGGTCGCCGAGGCCGATTATTGCGTCTGCACGCTCGGCGCTAACCTGCTCGACAAGATTCCGAACGACTTCTCAGCGCCCAAGAAGGCGGCATTCAAGACCGTCAATTATCTGGCGAGCGTGAAGGTCGCGTTCGAGGCGCCGCGTTTCTGGGAGACCGATGACAATATCTTCGGCGGTCTCGCCTGGACGGACCGAGCCAACGAGAATGTGATCTATCCGTCGAGCGGTTATGCTTCGCCGCGGGGCGTGTTGGTCGCTGCATATGTCGCCGGCTGGACCAACCAGGACAATCCGCAGAAATTCGCGGCCTACAGCAATGAGGAGCGGCTGCGGATCAGCCGCGAATCCGTCGAGGCGCTCCATCCGGGTCGTTCGAAGCTGCTTTCCAATGGTGTGTCCGTCGGTTGGGGGCTGATCCCTTTCTCCGAGGGTGTCGGAGCGCTTTGGCCGGACGGACCGGGCGGCGACGGCGCTCGCGGTGCGACCTATGCCGAGCTCTTGAATCCTGAAGGGCCAATCGTCTTCGCGGGTGAGCATTTGAGCTACCAGGGGTTGTGGCAGGAGGGCGCGGCGCTCTCCGCGCACGAGGCATTGAAGCTCCTGGCGTCGATGACGAAAGCGAAGGCGGGCAACGCGGCAACCGCGGGGACCTGATCTCGCTAGCGCTACAGACTATCCCGCAATAGAAGGCTCGGGCTCGACAAAAGGGGGAACCCAAATGCGCCTTTCGAATGCCCTGGCACTGTCGTTACTTCTTGCATCTCCGCTCGCCGCCAAGACCGCCGCGCCGGCGGCAGCCAACGTCACTGCGGCGGTTGCCGATACGGCCAACCGGACCCCCGACAATGTAAAGCTCGACGAGGGACGGAAGCCTGCCGAGTTGCTTCAATTCTTCGGGCTTCGCCAGGGCATGCAGGTGCTCGATATGTTCGGCGCCAACAAATATTGGTCGGAGATCATGGCGCCGGCGATCGGGCCGAAGGGTCACGTCACCGTCTGGCAGGCGTCCCAATTTCTCAACGACGACCGCAAGAAGGCGTTCGACGAATTCGCCGCCAAGCATCCGAACGTGAACCTGATCTCGAGCCCGTTCGAGGCGCCAGATCTGCCGGCCGGCAAGTTCGACTTCGCGCTGATCAACCTCGACTATCACGACGTCTATTGGGAGAATGCTCAGCGCAAGGTCGTGCGCCAGGAACCGGGCCCTTGGCTGAAGAGGCTCTACGCCGCGATGAAGCCCGGCGGGATCGTCGGGGTCGTCGACCATGTCGCGGCGCCGAATGGTGACGTTCGGGCGACGGTCGACAGGCTGCATCGCATCGATCCGAAGGTCGTCGAAGCGGATTTCAAGGCCGCCGGCTTCGTCCTTGCGGGAACGAGCGACATGCTGCGCAACCCGGCGGACGATCACAGCCTGCTCGTCTTTGACCCCAAGATCCGGGGCAAGACGGACCGGGCGGTATTCAAGTTCAAGAAGCCCCGTTGACCAGCAAGGCCGTTAAGCCCGCGAAGGAATCGGGCAAGCAGAGCTTCCGCGCTTATTATGCGCTGGCGGCGCTCGTCGTCGGCCTTGTGGCGGGGATGCTGGCAGGCAATCTCGCCGAGGGAGTTCGAAGCGGCGCTCTCGGCGTCGCCTCGTTCGTCGGCACCTTGTGGCTGAACGCGCTGAAGATGACGGTCATCCCGCTGGTCGTGGCCCTGCTCGTCGTCGGTATCGCCAAAAGCGCCGAGGCCGCGCAGGCCGGTCGGATCGCCGGGCGGTCCGTGCTGTGGATCGTGATCATCTGCACGGCCTCCGCGATATTCGGCGCGGTTTCCGTCGTTCTGTTGACGGACATGTTCCCGCTGTCACGAGACACGGCGCAATTGCTCCAGAATGCCCTCGCGAACGTCGATCAGCAGTCGACGGGCCCGCTGCCCGGCGCCGCGGAGTTCTTCAAGGGCGTCGTTCCGCCAAATGCGATCGCGGCCGCCAGCAACGGCGACATTCTACCCCTGACGGTCTTTTCCGTCGTCTTCGCTCTCGCCCTGACGCGTATTCCCGCGACGGGGCGCCGCGCGGTTGTCGGCTTCTTCGACGCGATCGGCGAAGCATTGCTGGTCGTCATTGCATGGGTGTTGGCCATCGCGCCGCTGGGTGTCTTTGCGCTGGCCTTCACCGTCGGCTCAGCTGCCGGTGGCGCGGCCTTCGCCGGCCTGGGCCATTATGTCGTCATCATCTCGGTGATCGGCATCCTGGTGACGGTCGCGGCCTATCCGCTGGCTGCAATCGCCGGGAAGGTGGGGATGGGGGCGTTTACGCGCGGCCTGATCGCGCCGCAGGCGGTCGCCATTTCGACCCGTTCGTCGCTCGCATCCTTGCCGGCAATGCTAGCCTCGGCGCGGTCGATGGGCATTCGCGAAGAGGTCAGCGATGTCACCTTGCCAATCGCGGTCGCCTTGTTCCGTGCGACCGGTCCGGCGATGAACACCGCAGTCGCATTCTATGTGGCCCATTGGCTCGGGCTCGAGCCGACCCTGGCGCAGATGATCGCGGCGACCGCCGTTGGGGCAGTAATGAGTTATGGAGCCGTCAGCCTTCCCGGCGAAGTCAGCTACATCAGCTCTATCGCCCCGATTGCGCTGGCGCTGGGCGTCCCGATCGCGCCGTTGGGATTGCTCGTGGCGGTCGAAATGGTGCCCGATATCTTCCGCACGGTGGGCAATGTGACTCACGATGTCGCGCTCGCCGGCATCGTGGACAACCAGACCCGGTCCGACCCCCAAAGCTGAACGCCAGCTTACAAAGTCGCCCGAAATCTGAACGTTAGCTGACCACCGTTCGTCGATTCAACCGCTGACGAACGGCTTTCGTCGGGCCGCCGACGAGTCACCGACCGGTCATCGACGGACGCACGACCGCGTAACGATCGCGGCGCATATGGACCCTGCGACGCGGGGCATTCCCCTCTCCATTCCCCAGGCCCCGCGTCGCAAAAGGGAGATGTACGATGTTGAAGACCCTTCCCGCGCTTGCCGCACTCGCAGCGGCTTCGGTGCTTGTTCTTCCCACCGTCAGCAATGCGGCGGAAAACGCATCGGTCCGAGTCAGCTATGCGGACCTGAACCTCACCACGAATATCGGCCAGGGCAAGCTCCAGCGCCGCGTGGCATATGCTGCCCGTACCGTCTGCGACACGGCTGCGCCGCTGGATCTCAAGTTTCAACGCGCCGTGACCGAATGCCGCGATGACACGATCGCGAACGCGCAGCCGGCCATCCAGGCGGCGATCGGCAAGGCTCGTCATCCGAGCGTTGAAGTGCTCGACGCCGCGGCCTTGATCATTTCCGTAAAGTGAAGCCGCACACCCCGCGCGAGCGCTGAGCCTCTTCAGCGCTCGCGCCTCTGTTTTCAGGAGACATCTATGTTGCGCAGACTTGCGCTTGTCAGCGCGGGCATCCTTGCGCCTGCGACTTCAGCGGTTGCCGCGAACAATCAACTTCATGGCTATGACCGGGTCACCGCCAGCGTTCATGTCGGCGACCTCGACCTCAGGACGTCCGAAGGTCTCGCCGAATTCGACCGCCGGGTTCAGCTGGCCGCAAAGAAGGTTTGCGGAACCGTCGATTATCGAGACCGCGCCGCCCTCGCTACCGTGACGGACTGCGTCGAGTCCGTCAGGAAGTCGGCGCGCTTGGGCTAATGAGAATTCGGCCGATGGTCGCTTGGCGACCGTCGGCCTTTTAACGTCCGGCGATTGCCCGGACGCGATCCGAATAGAGGCGTCCGACTGGCTGCTCCGTGCCGTCGGATAATCGCGCGATCCAGCGGCCCGAAGGATTGCGCGTGAACCCGGCGATGAAGTCCTTCCGAACGATCGCGGACCGATGCAGCCTTACAAACAGCTCCGGATCCAGGCCGTCTTCGAGCGCTGCCATCGAATGATGGATCAGCCAGCTTCGACGACCGACATGGAGGCGCATGTAATCGCGCTCGGCCGATACCCGGTCCACGTCCCGCGCGGCGATCCGGACCAGGCCCGACAGGTCGGAAGCCCAGAATTCCTCCAGCCACTGCGACGATTTGCCAGGCGAAGGTTGCGCACTGCGCTGCTCAAGATAGGCGCGGGTGCGATCGAGGGCCCGCTGCAGCCGGTTCGGGTCGACCGGCTTCATCAGATAATCGACGGCCTCGACCTCGAACGCGGCGACCGCGAACTGGTCGAACGCCGTCACGAATACGACGGCGGGCGAGGGGTTTTGCGCGGCCAGGGCGCGCGCGACGCCGATCCCATCGAGGCCAGGCATCGCGATGTCGAGCAGCAGCACATCGGGGTGCAGCGCTTCGGTCAGGTTGATGGCGCTGTCGCCGTCGCTGGCAGTTCCGACCAGCTGCGCGCCCTCGGCGCGCGCGAGCAGCAGCTGCAGCCGCTCGGCGGCTAGCGGTTCATCATCGGCAATCAGTACGCGAAGCGGGTCACTTTCAGACATTCGTCTCCACCGGCATTGTGAGCGACACTTTGAACCCGCCGCCGCTCATTGGTCCATAGCGGCAGCTTGCGCGGCCGCCCCAGCGCGCTTCGAGGCGTTGGCAGACGTTGGCGAGACCGAGACCGGTTCCCTCGTGGGTGGCGGCCGGAAGCTCGTCCTTGCCGCCATGTTTCAGGCGATTGCTGATCTCGAGCACCATGCGGTGGTTATCGAGATGGCGCGCCTCGATCCGGATGACGACCGCCTTCCGGCTCTTCGAGACGCCATATTTGATCGCATTCTCGACGATCGGCTGCAGCAGCAACGCCGGCATGCGCGCCTGTTCGAGCTCGGTCGGCACGTCGATCTCGACCGTGAGACGGTCGGGGAAGCGCGCCATTTCGATGTCGAGATAGAGCCGCTGCAGGTCAATCTCTTCCGCCAGGCTGACATCGGCGCTGGGATCGAGCGAGAGGCTGGTGCGGAAGAAGGTCGAAAGCGCCAGCAGCATGGTCTCGGCGCGGTCCGAACGGCCAGTCATCACCAATGACGACAGCGAGTTCAACGTATTGAACAGGAAGTGCGGGTTCACCTGGTATCGAAGGGCTCGCACCTGGGCGGCTTGCGCCGCGCTTTCGGCGATGGCGAGGCGCCGTTGCGCACCCAGCGCTGCCGCTTGCGCCTGGTTCGCGATATAGAAAGCGCTCCAGCCGATGAAAAAGAATAGCCAAGTGACGGCGATGTCGAGCGCGTAACGGAAGCGCTTCATCGGATCTAGCTCGTGGACCTTGGGCATCGTCAGGACCAAAGGCTCGCCGGCGGTGCGCTCGATCCGGATCTGGTTGCCTTGCTCGACGACCGTGAAGCCCTCGCGCGCCTGAAACCGGAACTCCTCCTTGCTCTCGCGCATGAGATCCTCGGTCATCACGACCGTGCCGCCGAGCGTCAGGGAGCCGATTAGCGCGCTGAGGCCCGCGACCACCGCCTTGCGGCGAATGCTGCCGCTGCCCGCCAGCACGCTGATCGCGAGATAGATGAAGACGTTGATGAGAATGCCGATGGCGATGACCATCAGCTTGTTCTCGAGCATCGTCCAAGGGTCCGCGCCGAGGAAGGCGCGGATGACGACGGTGGCCGCGTAAAACAGCCAGAAGCCGAGGATCGATTTGACGGCGAATGGCCAGTCGCTGAACCGCGTCCGGGCCATTGGGTGTGGCATCATGAGCATTGGCACCGTCATGTCCCAAAACTCCCCGTGAGCAAACCACCGCTTGCCCATTGGCAGAAGCGCCGCCGCAGCCGGTCGAAATGAGACGGGCTAGGGAACGCCTGCTCCCGTCCACTCGTTTCCGGCCTGCAATGTTTTACGGGATGGAGGTCCTGCTGTGAATGCCGCGAATGACAAGGGCGATAAGGCGCCGCCGCCAGTGATTTCGGCACCGCCGAAACGAGAGCTCGAGCACAGGCTCAAACAGAATCCAGACGATCCGGACGCCAAGGCCGACGTCGGCAGCGATGAATCGATGGATGCGTCCGATCCACCCGCAGCGACGCAGCCAGGTCGCTCCGATGAACCGGCGCCGTCGTCAGGATTCCCGGAGAAGAGTCCAGGAAAGTAACGGCGGCGTCACAAAAAAGTCGCGCCGTTGCAAATATTCAACAATCCACAGTTTTCCCTGAGCTGGTCAATTTCTGGCCTAGACTGAGTGACTCCCCTCTGATTCAATCTGAACGGGGGGTGGGACTGTGGTTAAGTTTCTCGAAACCAATAGAGCCGCATGATCCCGCCTGTGGAACGGGAGTCGGAATCATGATTACGCGGACCAGCCAGCCGGCGAGTGGGGCTATGCTGATCTCCGAAATGAAGGAGTTCGCAAGCTTCTCCAAGGCGACGCAGCGTTATATCCGCCGGTCGCTCGATGTTGCTTACGGTCGCCGCGACCCGATTGAATGCTGGGCACGCGACGAAGGCGAGGGAGCCTCGATCCGCGCCCAGGCCCGCCTCTACAAGCAGCTTGATCATCTGCGCCTGCAGGTCCCGGACGACAGCGGTCTCGACATGATCGAGCCGTTTATCGGCATGCTGATCACGCTCAGCGCGTTCGACCTCGGCCAGGATCGCCTGCCCAATTTCGCGGCCTATCGCTTCCTTTACGAGCGGCTGATCGGCGCGTCGGCGCGTCCCTGGCTGCCTTCGGCCTTCTGTGCGGCCGCGGCCCTTCCTCACCTGCACCCGGACCGTCGCCGGATCCTGCTGCAGTCGATCAGCGAGAGCGCGGCCACCGCGCCGGGCTGGTCGAGCCGTGAGCCGGTGTTCTGGCCGGAGTGGGTCGAGAAGGTCGACCTCAAGGCCGCCGCCTAACTCACAATTGTCGTTGCGAGCATAGCGAAGCAATCCAGCAGCACGCACTGGATTGCTTCGTTGCGTTTGCTCTGAACCCCGTCAGGCGGACGTGGTTTCGCTCAGCCTTTCAACCAGTCCGTGCGCGAAATCGATCAAGGTGTCGTCGCGCGCGCCCATGATCAGGATGCGATCGCCGGGCTTGGCTTCGGCGAGCAATGCCTCGCCGATGTCAGCGCGCCCGGGGATGTGCTCGGCGGCCTTGCTCCGTTCGCGCACTTGCTCCGCAAGCCAGTCCGATCCGCGCACAATGTCGACGGTGCCACCCTGATAAACCGGATCTGGAAGATAGAGGCGGTCATCCGGCGCCATCCCGTCGGCGAGGCTGTCCGCCAACGGCTCACCCATCTTTGCCAGCGGGCCATAGCCATGCGGCTGGAACATGATCAGGAGGCGCCCGGGCTGCGCGCGCAAGGTCGCGAGCGTAGCCGCGATCTTGTCCGGGTTGTGCGCGAAATCGTCGATGACGGTGACGCCGGCCCCTTCGCCCACGGTCTCCAGCCGCCGTTTGAGGCCGTCGAACCGGGCCATCGCTTTCGCTGCATCCTCGATCCGCACGCCCAGCGAGGCTGCCGCCGCGATCGCTGCCAGCGCATTGGATGCGTTGTGCCGGCCGGGAACCGCTAGGCGCACCTCGTGACGCGATCCGTCGGACTCCAGGGCAAAGGCGACGCCGTCGGGCAATAATTGCAGGTCCTTGCCCATGATGGCGGCGCCTGGGCTGTCGAAGCCGTATCCGATCAGCTTTTCCCGCGGGATTGCGTCGCCCAGAGCTCGTGTCTCCGGATCGTCGAGGTTGAGGATCGCTTTCCGCGATGCCTTGAGGAAGCCGGCGAACAGGCCGCGGAGCTCGTCCATTTCCTTATGGTCGAGGCTGATATTCGTGAGCACGGCGATCTCGGGCTTGTAGAGCGAGATCGACCCGTCGCTCTCGTCGACCTCGCTGACGAACAGCTCGGGGTCGCCGACCAGCGCGCTGGCGAACGGCGCGCTGGGCGTGACGAAATTCTTCATCACCGCCCCATTCATGACGGTCGGCTGGCGATGGCAGGCATGAAGGATCCAGCCGATCATCCCCGTGACGGTCGACTTGCCGCTGGTTCCTCCGACCGCAACGCTGCGCGCTGCATCGTTGAGGAGCCGCGCAAGGAATTGCGGGCGGGTAAGGTGCTGCAGGCCGAGTTCCTTGGCCCGGACCACGTCCGGAACCGTCGCCTCGACCGCTGCCGAAGTGACGAGAATCATTCCATCCTGCAAGCCGGAGCCGTCCTGCGGGAAGAGCTGGATTCCGAGCGAGCGGAGATAGTCGAACTTGTGCGGTGTCCGGCCCGCATCGAGCGAGCGGTCGGAGCCGGAAACGCGAGCGCCGCCCGCGCGCACAATCGACGCGAGGGGAAGCATGCCGCTGCCGCCGATGCCGCTGAAAAAAACTGGAGAATCGATCATCGCCGCGGCCCTATTGGGTGCGGCACCGATTGGCTAGCGCCGCGGATCTGTTTGCACTTCATCAACCAATGTCACGTAGCGGACGTAAGTGGCGCGGCGGTGGCTTTTTGGACGGGGGCGACCAAATCTTGCTTGAACAGAAGCAGCAGGAAGCACGCGACGAAGTCAGGGCAGAGCGGAGAGCGGCTGCACGAGCAATCGTTCAGCTTGCCGCCACTGCACGCGAGCCGGGACAGCAGAGCGTGGACGTCCAGATCGTCGACCTCTCACCGCAAGGCTGCCGGATTGAAATGTCATGCACCGCTTTTGGCGAACAATGGGTGCTCTTGATGATCCATGGCCTGACCCCGCAATACAGCCGCATCGTCTGGCAAGAGCCGGGATTTGCCGGCCTTGAATTCGCAAATCCCCTGGATCAGTCAGCGTTCGACAGCCTGATCCGGCAAGTCCGTCCGTCCAAGCACACGATCAAGGCTCTTCGGAGCACTGGGGATCGCGCCCGTCACATTGCAAAACGCACGGTCGAATCGCCGAGTAAGCGCGCCTTGGTGGGCATGTCGCAGGACTGTTTCGTCGCCGCGCTCGTAAAGACATTCGAGATGGGGGGACCGCGCAACGGCGAGGCGCGGGGCAACCAGCTCACCTCTGATCTAGTGAAACGTGACGATTCTACGTCCTGACGTCATTGCTTGCACGCGCCGCCGCCGGGCCAGCCCGTCCAGCCCGGCCCGCGCACGACGCGGCCCGGCTTGGCGCCTGTGTGCTTTCCAGCCCGAAGGACCTGCACGCCGTTGACGAAGACGTCATCCACTCCGGTCGCGAGCTGCTTCGGTTTATCGTAGGTCGCGTGATCGGCGATCGTCGCCGGATCGAAGACCACGACGTCGCCATAATAGCCGGCCTTCAATGAACCACGCTGGCGGATGCCGAGGTTGGTCGCGGGCAGCGAGGTCAGCCGTCGGATCGCATCAGGGAGGCTCGTCGCCTTCTCATCGCGGACATAGTGCCCGAGCAGCCTGGCGACATTCCCGTACGCGCGCGGGTGATTGCTCGACTTCAGGAAAACGCCTTCAGGCGCCTCCGAGCCCTCGTCCGAACCGAAGCTCATCCAGGGCAGGGCGACCTCGCGCTTCACATTGTCCTCGCTCATCAGGAAATAGACGGTGCCGACCCGGCTCCCGTCCTCAATGACGAGATCCATTGCGGTTTCCTCCGGGCTTTTGCCGCGCATCTTGGCGACCTCGGCCAGCGTCTTGCCGGTCAGCGGCTTCAGCTTCGGATTCTTGAACGCGATCAGCAGCACCCGATCGGGGTTGCCGGCGAGGAGCATCAGGTTCTCCCAGTCATTCGACGGAGTCCGCATCTCCTTGACGAGCCGCTCGCGGGTTGCTGGGTCTTTCATGCGCTCGATCCAGGCTTCGAGCCCGCCCGCGCGAACCCAGGGCGGCATGGCCGCGTCGAGCCCGGTGGCACCCGCGGTGTAATTGTACATGTCCGCCGTGATCCGGAGGCCGCCTGCCCGCGCCGCTTCGACCCGCGCAATCGCCGCGTCGAGCTTCTTCCAGTTGGACTGGCCGCCCTGCTTGAAATGGTAGATCTCGGCCGGCGCGCCGGACTCGCGGCTGATCGTAACCAGCTCGTCGATCGCCTCCAGGAGCTGGTTTGCTTCCGAGCGCATGTGGCTGATGTACATGCCGCCGCATTTGCCAGCCTCGCTTGTGATTGCGATCAGCTCCGGCGTCTCGGCGTAGGTGGCGGGCGCGTAGATGAGCGAGGAGCCGACGCCCAGCGCACCCTCCTTCATCGCCTGACGGACGAGCGCGCGCATGCGTAAGAGCTGCTCGGGTGTCGGATCGACGTCCTTCTCGCCGAGCTCGTGGACTCGCACCGTCGTCGCGCCGATGAACGAAGCGACATTGGGGGTGACGCCCTTCTTCTGCAGATATTCGAGATACTGGCCGAGGGTGGTCCAGCGGATCGGATATTTGATGTCGCCCTGACGCTTGATGGAGAGCCGCTTCATCTCCGGATTCAGCGGTCCCATGGAATCGCCCTCGCCGAAGACCTCGAGAGTCACGCCCTGCACCGTATCGCTGACGCCGCGGCCGTCGGCGATCAATGGTTCGACCGCCCAGCTGAGCATGTTGATGAAGCCAGGCGACACAGCCTTTCCAGTCGCATCGACGACGCGCGACGCGCGTCCGGGCGCGTGCTTGCCGACATAGACGATCTTGTCGCCCCTTAGCGCGACGTCACCGACATAGGGCTCAGTCCCGGAGCCGTCGTAGATCGTCCCGCCGCGGATGATCACGCTGTAACTGGCCGGCGTCGGCGCAGCCGATGTCGCGAGCAGGCCGGCAACAGCAACGGCGAAAGCAGATCCTATTTTCATGAGCGCCCTCCAGGAATGGGGGCGAAGCTGCCTCATTGACAGCGACGGCGCAACGCGAACTGCAGTCGGCAGCTTGGAGGCCACACTTTGCAGAAATGCGCTATGCCATTCGAGCGCCCGGATTAGGCCGTTACGCACACCTCATAAGGGGAGAGGAAGCCATGCGTCACATCGCTCTGTTGCTCGCACCGTTGATCGCCGCCGCTCCATTGACCGCAGCTGCCCCAAAGGTCTCCTCCGATGTCGCCGCCGCTGTTGCGGACCCGGCACGATCGGCGGAGGCTCGCGGAGCCGACGGGACGCGCAAGCCGGCCGAGACGCTCGCCTTCTCCGGAATCAAGCCGGGCATGACGGTCGCCGAATTCTATCCCGGCGGCGGTTACTTCACCAGGATGATCAGCCACGTCGTCGGACCGAAGGGGCATGTCTACGGGATCGAGAACGAGCGTTGGAAGGAGGCCGCTCAAGTCGACAAGGAACTGGCAGCGAAGCTCGGCAACGTGTCGATGGATGTGCAGCCGTTCGGGACTGTCAATTTCCCGAAGCCGCTAGATCTCGCCTGGGTCACGCAGAATTATCACGACCTGAAGATCGCGAAGTACGGCAAGGTCGATACGCTGGAGTTCGACAAAGCGGTCTATGCGGCGCTGAAGCCCGGCGGGATCTACTTCATCCTCGATCACCAGGGCGCGCCGGGATTGACCGACGCGGAGATCGAGAAGCTCCACCGCATCAACCGCGATGTGGTCGTGAAGGAAGTGACGTCAGTTGGCTTCAAGCTTGTCGAGGAGGGCGATTTCCTGCGCCATCCCGGCGACGATCACACCAAGCCGATCTTCGACGAGTCCATCCGCGGCAAGACGGACCAATATGCGCTCAAATTCGTGAAGCCGAAGAAGTAGCGAATCAGTTCGTCCGGTCGAGCATGACCGGCGTAATGAAGGCTAGTCCGATCATGCCGTCCTCGGCCCATTTGATGACGGCCGGGACGAGGATCCCGCCTTCGAAGCGGACGTGCACCTTTGCGCCCGGCTCCAGGTTGGCGACATTGTCGCCCATGGCGCCGCCTTCGGAGATATTCTGAAGCGCGAATTTCGACGGCGAACCGTTGATCAGCAGCTGCAGCTTCCGGCCCTTCGCCGACATTCGCTTGTGACGGCGCTGGTCGGCCGCCGAAATCGTGTTTTTCCTAGGCTTCGCGGTCGGCGCGTCATCGTGCCGCGCTTCGGCGAGTGGCACTGCAGTGCCGCAGAAGCCGCATTCGGCACTGACCCGGCCGATATACCAGTGCGAACGACCGCATCCCGGGCAGTGATTGGATTCGTTGGCGCGGTAGACGATGTGATGTCCGCGCTGGGCCAGCGTCGCCGCGAAGCTCGCCGAGGCCCGCTCGAAGACCAGGACTTCCGACATTCGCTTCCGCTCCATTTCCCGGCCGAAGCCGTCTGATACCCACGCATGAGGGTAAGTGAGACTGCTTGCGAAGTGATTACCGAGCGGGTCTAAAGCGAGGATGCGCATCGCCGTCGTCGCCCCGAGTTGTCCACTGAGGCGCGATGCTGCTGATGCCGTGCAGGAAATCGTCGCGCAGCGCGGCGACTGCGAATTGCTCATCCACCCGCAATGCTTCCTGTCCGAAGGCCATTTCGCTGGACCCGATGAGGCGCGGCTGGCGGCGCTTCGCGAGGCCATGGCCGACCGATCGGTGGGCGCCATCTGGTTCGCGCGGGGCGGATACGGCTCCAATCGCATCGCCGAAGCGCTGTTCGCCGATCTTCCAGAGGGTGGCCGCGACAAAGTCTACGTGGGCTATAGCGACGCTGGGTTCCTTCAGGCAGGCCTGCATAAGGCCGGAATCGAGGCTGCGTGGGGCCCGATGCCTCAGGACGTCCTGCGTGCGGGCGGCGCGCAGGCGGTCAACCGTGCGCTCGACTGGATGGTCCGGAGGGATCCGGCAACGCTGGAATCGGCGCTCGACGGTCCGGCGATGGCCTTTAACCTCACGGTGCTCTCCAACCTGCTCGGAACGTCGCTCGAACCGGATTTCACCGGTGTCGATTTGCTGCTCGAAGATGTCGGGGAGCATCTCTATCGGATCGACCGGTCGATGTTTCATGTCACTGCCAACTCGGGGGTGCGGAAAGCACGCCGGTTGCGCATTGGCCGGGTCAGTGATGTGCTTCCGAACGAGCCCGATTTCGGCGGAGATGAAACAGCCATCGTGGAGCAATGGTGCGCCCGTTCCGGCATCCCCTTCGGGGGTCGCGCCGATATCGGCCACGATGCCCAGAACCGGGTGGTTCCGTTCCTCTGGAGAAACGACTGAATTTCTCTCTGCAATAGCATTGCAAAGCGAACAGCTTTGCGCTCTATCAAAAGGCAGGATCAACAGGAGGGCCATGATGGCACAAGGCAGTCGTAAAGCAGGGGGCGGACTGGCCCGCCCGGTTCAACCCTCGGCCGACCTAGCGGCGATTTGCGGCAGTGACCCGCTTCCGCGCAGCCAGGTCGTTTCGAAGGTCTGGGACCATATTCGCAAAAACAACCTGCAAAACCCGCAAAACAAACGGGAAATTCTTGCAGACGACAAGCTGAAGAAGGTCTTTGGGGGTAAGGACCGGGTCAGCATGTTCGAAATGAACAAGCATCTGTCGAACCACCTGAAGTAAACTTCGGAAGGTTCCGGATCGAAAGGGGATCTGCCTCGGCGGGTCCCCTTTTTGTTTGCCTTGAGTATGCGACTCGGAAGGGAGTTCAGCCCCGCCAGAGACCGTCGAGCCTCTCCTGAGTGACCGGATAGCCAAGATCGTCCGGGATCGTGATGAAGCGTTCGCCGTCGCGCTCCTCCACCCACGGGGTCACGGGCTCGATCTCATGGGCCACCGCGTCTGCACGAATTTCCTCGAACGACGAATGCTGCGCGAGGCGCTCCAGATTGCGCCGAGTTGGAAAGATCAGCCTCGCGTCGCCGCGACTGTCGCGTTCCAGAAGCTCGGCCGCGGAGAGCCACGCGGCAGCCGTGCATTCACCCTCGATGACCTGCGGATCCCATTCTCCTTCGGGGCATCGGGCGATGTAGAAAAGGGTATCGAACCGCCGCACGGCGTGGAACTTGGGAACCCACCGAGCGAACGGCGTCAGCGCCGCGAAATCGAGCTGAAGAGCGTGCTCGCGAAGTAGGTCGGGGAAGGAGGTGTCGGCGACTAGCGCGGTCTGCAAATGACCCGCTGTCGTCGCGTCCGGCACCGGCGCCAACGCCGCCGGAATCGCGGTTTCCTCAACCGTCTCGCGAATGGCGGCGACCGCGGCGCCATCCACTCCCAGCGCCTCGCCAAGTTGCCGGTCGCCCTCGTCGATCCGTCCGCCTGGAAAAACCCAGGCGCCGGCTGCGAAGGCCATGCCTCCGGCCCGTTCGACCATCAGTAGTTGCGGCGGTCCTTTCAGCCGCTCGCGAACGAGGATCAGCGTCGCGGCCGGTATCGCTTCGTCGTTCACCGGCCGCGCTTCCACCTACATGCCGCTGACGTTCTGTTCGTCGGCCTCTGCGGGATTGACGACGTTCTCGACCACAGCGTTCTGCTCGTTCGCCGATTGCTGCATCGCATTCTGAGCAGCTGCTGCCTCGTTGGCAGCGTCTAGTGCCGCCTGGTTGGCGATCTCGTTCAAATCTGATTCGGGTTGGTTCAACTCGGCATTGTTGACCGCGTCTTCATTGCCGCGATTACAGGCGCCCAGCGTCAGGCTGGCGGCGGCAACTGTCAGAAAAACCAGTCTTTTCATCACTTTCCGTTCCCCATGAAAGTACTCAGCAAAGCCGCAATAACAGCGCTCAACTTGAGATTCACGTCCAAAATCCCTATCTCGGGCGTGCCGGTTCGCCGGCTATGTCGGTAGACTGTCAGGTGGAATAGGCACTTCGGACCCGGGGGGCAGTACCCCGGCGCCTCCACCATCAACCGCGAAGGGTTCGCGGCTGTTGATGGGGGCGAAATAGGATCGACGAGTGCAATAAAGGCCCGATTGCCGATCGGATTGAGCCACCGTGACGGTTCATTCACACAAGTGCCAACGATAACGAGGCGCTCGCTCTTGCCGCGTAACTGAGGTCCTAACGGACTGAAGTTACAAAGCTAAAGCGCGGTCGGACCCCACCGGGCAACAGAAGGGGATTCCAGCGGCACGGGAGGCGCCGGGCAACAGAAGCCTCCCACCTTCTTCCCCCTGATATCGTCGTCCGCTAATCTTGCTCGGGAGGGGGACTTTCGATGCATCACTGGACCAAGCGCCTGTTCGCGATCGCGGCACCGTTGCTGCTTGCCGGTTGCCTCTGGGGACCGGGAAAGTTCACGTCCGATCTGACGCTGAGGAAGGATGGCAGCTTCGTCCTCGATTATCGGGGCGAGATGGTGCTGCAGCTGCCGCCTGATGAAACGACTGCCGCGCAACCCTGGTCCGACGACAAAGCGAAATGCCAGCAAGGTGATGAGGATCGAGCCTGCACCAAGGCGGAAATCGCCACGCAGAAAGCCCAATTCGAGAAGGAACAGCAGGAAAGCGCCGCCCGGAAACGCAAAGAAGCCGAGGACATGGCCAAGGTCTTCGGCCTTCCTGGCCTTGACGAGGCTTCGAACCGTGCTTTCGCTGCAAAGTTGATGAAGTTCGCCGGATGGCGGTCAGTGACCTACCGCGGGAAGGGCGTTTTTGACGTGGTCTACCATTTCGAAGGCCGCTCGACGCAGGACTTCCTTTTCCCGGCGCTCCCTGACAACGACCTCATCATCCCCTTCATCGCAATCCGACGACGCTCCGATGGCGCCGTGCTTGTGACGGCTCCTGCATTCACGGGCGGGGCGGGGCCGCTCGGCGCCAAGGCCGGCGCATCCGCTGCGGAATCGATGAAGGGTGGCCCGGTCTCGCGCGCCCAGGGCCGCTTCACGGTGATCACCGACGGCGAGATCCTGACCAACAACAGCGAGGACGGTGCGTCGTCGCACGCAATCGGGCGCCAACTTCACTGGGACGTCGGGCCGGCATCCAACAAGATTCCGGAGACTCTCATCCGCCTGTAGGCGGAGCGGCACGTTCGTCGAAGCGCGAGTTGCACGGAGGCGCGTGACTTGCCAGTCTGAGGTCACGCCTTTCTTGGGGGAATTCTCAATGCGCCGACCGCTTCTCGCTGCCCTGCTTGTCGCCACCTCCACGCTCGCCGCCGCGGCTCCGGCGACGAAAGAGCAATTGATGACCCCTCCCGCCGGGGCGCGGCACTACACGATCAGCTCGACGGCCGGGAAGCATGGCGACATCTGGTCGTGGACGCAGCCGGACGGCAAACTTGCCTATCGCATGTCGATGTCGCTGCGCGGCTGGGTCACTGAGGATGACCAGCTGACGACGCTCGGCGCCGACGGGCGGCCGACGGCGATCGCGGTGCGCGGTTATACCGATTCCGGCGACGCGACCGAGGACTTCAACGTCGACCCCAACGGCGTCGCGCACTGGAAGACCGCCGTCGATTCCGGTTCCGCGCCGTTCGCGGGCAAGCGCTACAATACCTATGGCGGTCCCCGCCTGGCTGCCGAGAAAGACATCGAGGCGCTTGTTGCTGCCGGCGAGAAGGGCGTTGACATGCTTCCGAGCGGGCATGCCTCGATCAAGATCGGCCAGTCGGTCCAGATCGAAGGACCGCAGGGCCCCAAGACCGTAAAGCTGGCTTTCGTCAAAGGCTATGACTTCTCGCCGAGCCCTGTCTGGCTCGACAGCAACAATCATTATTTCGGCAGCGCCGGCGTCATCTCGCTTCTTCCGGAGGGCTATGAGAAGGTCGGCCCAAGGCTGAAGGAGATCCAGGACAAGGCCACGGCGGACATGGTTCGCGACGTCGCCCACCGGTTCCTGAGCCCGGCGAACAAGACGCCGACTTTGGTCGACCATGTCCTCATGTTCGATTCCGTCGCGGGTCGTTACCTGCCTGATCGCGCGGTCTTCATCGCCGACGGCAAGGTCGCAGCGATCGGTGCCGGCGGTTCGATCAAGGCGCCTGCCGGCGTCACGGTGATCGATGGCCGCGGGAAGACGATCCTGCCCGGCCTGTGGGACTCGCACCAGCACGTCGGCGGCGACTGGAACCTGCTTCAGAACCTAGCGACGGGAATGACCAATTACCGCAGCCCCGGGTCGATGATCGACGAGGCGCTGAGCATCTACAAGCGCCGCGCGGCCGGAGACCTGCTGGCGCCGGACGGCAAGATCTCGGTGATTATCGATCGCAAGGATCCGCTCGCGGCACAGGGCGCGCTCACGGTGACGTCGGAGGCGGAAACGATTGCGGCGGTCGACAAGATCAAGAAGGCCGGCCTGTGGGGCGTCAAATTCTATACGTCGATGAATCCGGCCTGGATCGCGCCGGGCGCCGCCGAGGCGCACAAGCTCGGCCTCCACGTACATGGCCATATCCCCGCGGGCATGCGCCCGCTCGACGCGGTTCGCGCCGGCTATGACGAGGTCACGCACATCAACTTCATCATGATGCAGGCCATGCCGCAGGAAGTTGTCGACAAGGCGAACACCGCCGCGCGACTCGAAGGTCCGGCCAAATATGGCAAGGATGTCGATCTCGATTCCCCGCAGATGAAGGCTTTTTACGCGGAGCTCGCGAAGCGCGGGACAATCATCGATCCGACCCTGACGGTCTGGGAGCAGCTGATGACCTCCGACGGCACCGCGATGTCGCCGGAATACTCGCCGTTCGCCGATATTGCGCCGTCGTCGGTAGCCCGCGGCTGGAAGATCGCCGGATATCCACTGTTCGGGGGCCTTACCCGAGACGATTTCCGCAAGAGCTTCGACAAGATGGTCGGGGTTGTCGGCAGGCTCCATCAGGCCGGCGTGCGCATCGTGGCCGGAACCGACGGCTACGGCCTGGAACTGGTCCGCGAGATCGAGCTGTACCAGCAGGCGGGCCTGACCAATGTCGAAGCGCTGCAGACGGCGACGATCGTTCCTGCTCGGATGACGGGAATGGACGGCCGCGTCGGATCGATCGCGAAGGGCAAGACCGCCGACATCATCCTCGTCGAGGGCGACGTATCGAAGGACCTGCGTAACCTTCGCCACGTCAAGACCGTCTTCCTCGACGGCTACAGGCTCAACGGCGACGCGCTTCGTGAGGCGAGCGGCCTCACCGGCATGCCGAAATAAAGGTCAGCGCTTCCGAAGTTCGTCCCTGATCTCGGTCAGCAGATCGACCTCGCTCGGGCCTGCGGCTGCGTCGGGGCCTTTGCGCATGGCCTTGTTCGCAGCCTTGATCATCAGGAAGATGACGAAGGCGAGGATAACGAAGCTGACGATTTCCGTGACGAACTGACCCCAGCCCAGAACCGGCGCGCCCGCTTTCTTGAGCGCCGCATAGTCCGTCATGGATCCGTGATAGTCGGCGGGGACGGGGCCGAGCAGCAGGAAGTGGCTCGAAAAATCGAGTCCTCCGAAAATCTTTCCGATGATTGGCATGATGATGTCGTCGGTAAGGCTGGCGACGATCTTGGCGAAGGCGGCGCCGATGATCACCGCGACCGCTAGATCGAGCACATTTCCCTTCGCGATAAAGGCGCGGAATTCGCTCAGCATGGCAGGTCCCTCCAATGACTGTTGCCGGACAGTAGCGGCGTTCTCTGTGAAGGAAACAACTGCCTGGGGCATATCCCCTTGGAACATGTAAGGTAGTCGTCGGACCCGACAGGCCGGCGCGAGGCGGGGATCCGCCCATGGCTAAGGAGGGGACGATGTAGGGGCGCGCGCCGTGTTCGGCCCCCTATACGCGCTCGCGATCTTGTTTGGTGACCAGACGCGTTTGCCCGCGTTTCCAACCTTCGGCGTCAATCCAAACCGTCACGTCATCGTCGTCGGTTTCACCGCCGGGGAGTTCGTAAGTAATCTTGAACCTCATTACGAGAGCGGCCTTACCGTCGGCAATGGCGGAGGCTTGCTCGTCAGTGACGTCCAAGCTGATCGTCGCAGTCCTGCTATCAGTTGGAGAAATTTTCCCGAAACTCTCGGGTTCGTATTCCAATTCAATCTGCTCCCAGCCTATCGGTTTGTCACGGACCTCGGAGGCATGGAAAAGACGAACATCTTCCGCCGGAGTTTGTCCGAAATTCTTGACCATGAGTTTGAGTTCGCGATCATCGGCAAAGGAGGAGCCCGGCTTGTTCCTCGGCGACGTATCCATGAAAGATACGTATGGCCTCAATTGCCTATCCCTCACCTCAGTGGCGATCTCGTTCTGCCGTTCCATCGCAGCGGTAGCTTTGCCAGTATCTTCGAGAGCCTCCCTGGTGAGCATGATCTGGTAGATAAGAGCGGCAGTTCCAAAAAGACCGACCAGAACGCCCCACATCGTCCAATCGACAGTGCGCCACTGGGCACAAAGATCGCTTTGGCGATCATCGGAGGTATTTTGGCATGGTCGCTTGTAGAGCGCGGGCTCAGGCGCGTTCGTGACAAACGTAGTTGGGACCTTATGGCGCTTGGCGATTTCGCCAGCGCGGCCCTGATTTACGGGTTCGTTATTTACGCTTGGGCGTGGTGGGGCAACTAATGCGAACGCCACCATCAGAAAGAAGAAGAGTAGGGGCGCACGCCACATGGCGGCTTTGTCGCCTGAACTATGCTAAGGAGTCCATATGGCGAATTGGCAGGAACGCTTCGACCGCCTCCTTAAGGGCATGGCCCAAGGCGAGCCACACAAGGTTAGCGCACGAAAGAGTGCAGCAGTCGATCAAGCATCAGGTGCGGAACGTGGCGCATGTTCCAGCGGTACTCAAACTCCCCCAGATACTTCGAAAGATGCTTCTGACTGACGTGGATGTGCGTCCCGCGAATGCCGCGTTTCAGGATGTTCCAGAAGCCCTCAATCCCGTTCACATGCGCCCCGCGCTCGCTGACATACTGCTTCGCGTTGTGGTTGCAGGTCAGGTGCCGATAGCCGCGAAGCGAAATGCTCCGGTAAGCGCCCCACTCGTCAGTGTGGATGATCGAACCGGGCAGGACGTAAGTGCAGATCAGCGGCCAAATCGAACCCTTGCCACGGTCGGGGAGAACGCGGGTAATCAGTTCGCCGTTCGGCTCCAGCATTCCCATGACGATGGTTTTGTTGCCCTTGTAGCCCGATCCCATGCCGGAGACGGAGCGGGGCGGGGGTCTCAGGAAACCCGCTTGAGCTCCAAGGAGATGGTCATGCCCTCGGCCGGCGATTCTCCGGTGACGGCGAGCTGGAGGGTCGCGTGCGGGCGCGCCTCGCCGTCGAT
>Ga0207683_10001171_pt1 | contig 23719 bp, 21 predicted proteins | sample KBSM73metaG_FD_184333 | JGI IMG/M metagenome (GOLD analysis project Ga0207683, IMG submission 184333) | Miscanthus rhizosphere microbial communities from Kellogg Biological Station, Michigan, USA - KBS M7-3 metaG (SPAdes) (version 2) | ecosystem: Host-associated > Plants > Roots > Rhizosphere >... | reverse complement strand
TGCTCGACATCGCCGAGATCGTCCCCGTCGGCGTGCAGCGGCAACGGGCGGACGCAGAGCACGCGCACGTCGTCGACATCGTGCATGTACGCGAGCAGCTTGTCCGCGCGGCGCGCCTGGCTGCCGGTGACGAGGAGCTGCGTCGCGTAGCGCGGCAGGTGGCGCCGCCGCATGTCGCTGGGCACGACCACGTCGAGCCCGCCCTCGAACGTCGCGAGCGGGGCGAGCTTGAGCGCGAACGGCCCGAGGTAGCTCCAGGGATGCACGTTGGCCGCGAAGACGCTGACGCCGTTCGCGACCACCCGATCGCCGAGATAGACGTCGAGCTGTGGCTTACGGAAGTCGCCGCGCAGGAGCGTGCGCATGATCTGCGTCGCGAAGTAGGCGTCGCCCGGCCGCTTGCCCCGCGGTCGCCCCCGGTCGTCGACGAGGCGCACCGCCTGAGCGTCGGCGCCGATGCCGGCCGCGAACGCGAAGCGCCTGCCGTTGACGACGCCGAGGTTGATGCGGCGCTCACGGCCCGCGACGAGCGCCTCCGCCACGACCCTGGCGGCGCCTCCGAGATCGCGGGGCATGCCCAGCGCGCGCGGCAGCACACTCGTCCCGCCGGCCGGCAAGACGCCGACGGGAAGCGCGTCCCCCGTGCCGTTCAGCACCTCGTTGGCAGTGCCGTCTCCACCCATCGCCACGATTGCGTCGAATCCCCCGGCGACGGCCTCCCGCGCAAGCTCGATCGCGTGCCCGCGGCGCCGGGTCTCGATCAGCTCGATCTCGCAATGCGGCTCCAGGGTGCCCAGGACGGTGCGGACGGTGCGCTCGCGCACGGAACTGGCAACGGGGTTGACGATCAGTCGCAGCCGGGGCTTCGCCACGCGTTCAGCGTCCCTCGAAGCGCGGCTCGCGCTTCTCGAGGAACGCGGCGACCCCCTCGGCGTGATCATGCGTCTTCACGGCCGAGGCTTGGAGCTGTGCCTCCAGCTCCATGACATCCGACAGCGGGCTCTGCTCGGCGGCGCGCAGCAGGCGCTTCGTCCAGCCGAGCGCCTGCGTCGGCCGCGCCGCGAGCTCGACGGCTGTCGCATGCGCGGCGGCCTGCAGCTCGTCGCCGGGCAGCACGCGCTGCACGAGCCCGAGCGACAGCGCCTCGGGGGCATGCACGCGGCGGCCGCTCGCGGCCAGCTCGAATGCGCGCGCATGGCCCACGGCGCGTACGAGCAGCCAGGTGCCTCCGCAGTCGGGCACGAGCCCGATGTTCGAGAACGCCATCATCAGCACGGCGCCGTCGGCCATGTAGCGCAGGTCGCAGGCCAGGGCGAGCGAGAGGCCGGCGCCCGCCGCGGCGCCGTTGATCGCCGCGACGACGGGCTTCGGCATGTCCACGAGCGTCTCGATGATCGGGATGTACGTCTCCCGGATCATCACGTCCACGTCGACGAGCGCGTCCGGCTCGCGCAGATCCTGGCCCGCCGAGAACGCACGGCCGGCACCGGTCAGCACGACGCAGCGAACGCCGTCGTCGGACGAGAGCACGCGCAGGTCGCGCAGGAGCGCAGCCCGCGAGGCGCGTGTCTGCGCGTTGAGGGCGTCGGGGCGGTCGAGGGTCACCGTCGCGACTCCGCCGTCGCGCTCGACGCGGTGCGTGGCCTCGTCGTTCATGCGATCTCGCTCATGCGCCTCGGGTGAATGCCTCGCGGGAGAGAAGAAAAAACGCGCCTGGGGAGAGTACGCTGAGGAGCATATGCGGCGCATGCTGATCACGTCGTTCGCCCTCGCGGCCGCCAGCGCGGCGATTGCCGCCCTCCCGCAGGCTGCCGCTGCCAAGACGCCGCTGACGCTGACGCACCTGAAGGCCGACTGGATCGGGAGCTCGCACAAGATCTTCGTCGATGCAACGTGGACGCCGAAGCGCTTCGAGACGAAGGTGACGCTCAAGATCAGCGTCAACGGCGAGCCGCTGCGCACGCTCAAGGTCACGAACTGGGTGATCGGCCACAAGCTGTTCAAGCTGACCGTCCCCGACTCGATCGCCGACGGCAGCAAGGCCCGCATCGAGGCGCGCGTGCACTCCAAGGCCGGCGACGACCACCGCGTCGTCTCGCTCGACATGCCCTGAGGGTCTACGCAGGCCGTACCGAGGCGACGGGGAAGCCGGCGCCCTCGAGCGCGGCCTGCACCCTGTCGTGCGCGGCGGGATCGTCGACCCGCACGCTGATCTCGCCCATGAGGTTCGCGTCGGCGGCCTGCAAGCCCTCGACTCCCGTCAGCGCGGCAGCGATCTTCTCGATGCAGCGCGGGCAGTGCACGCCTTCGACCTCGAATACCTCGGCGATCACGCCGTCAGCGTACCGGGCGCCTGTGGAACGCCCGGTACGCTGGGAAGTCGGGGCGACTTCGACGGCGGATCAGGTCAGCAGCCGGTTGCGAGTGGCTGCCGCTGGGCCGGGATCGAGCCCACCGTGAGCGTGACGGTCCGCTTGGCGCCGTCACCGCCCGTCACTGCGAGCTTGAGCTGGTCGCCGGCCGCATAGCCGGAGATGCGCTCCTGCAAATCGTCGAGCGTCGTGACCGCGTGGCCGTTGATGGCCGTGATGACGTCGCCGCCGACGCAATAGGACTGGCCGCCGACACTCAGCGACTGGGAGCCGGCCTTCAGGCCCGCGGCCGCAGCCGGCGAGTCCTTGGCGACGCCCGCGATCAGCAGGCCCTGGGACGGCAGCTTGCTGTTCTGAGCGGAGACCGAGGCGTTGAGCGCGTCGACGCGGATGCCGAGGTAGGGATGGGACGCGGCCTTGCCCGACTCGAGATTGCTCAGGGCGCGCTTGGCCAGGTCGATCGGGATGGCGAAGCCGACGCCCGCGTTGGCATTCGTGCCGGTGATCGAGGGGTCGGCGATCTGCGCGTTGATCGCGATCACGTCGCCGTGCCGGTCGATCAGCGGGCCACCGGAGTTGCCGTGATTGATCGCGGCGTCGGTCTGGATCGCGCCGGGGATGAACTTGTTGTCACCCTCGGGCGAGGAGATCAGGCGCCCCTTGGCCGAGACGATGCCGGCCGTGACGGTCTGGGCATACCCGAACGGGTTGCCGATCGCGACGACCGGGTCGCCGACCTGGACGCTCGTGACCGAGCCGAGCTTGAGCGGATGCAACTCGCTGCCCGGCACGTCGACCTTGATCACCGCGAGGTCGTAGAGCGAATCGCGCCCGAGCACCGTCGCCTTGGCGCTGACGCCGTCCTCGAAGGCCACGACCACCGAGGTGGCGCCCTCGACGACGTGCGCGTTGGTGAGGATGCGCCCCTCCTTGTCGATCACGAAGCCGGAGCCCTGTGCGGTCTCCTGCTGTGACTGGCCGGGGCCGAACGGATTGAAGTCGCCCGACGTCGACGACGTGACGGTCGAGGTGATCGTCACGACGCCCGGGGCGTCCTGCTTGTAGATGGACGAGACGGACTTGCCGCCACTCCGTGCGAACGCTGCGTTCGCATCGACTCCCGGGGACGTGGTCCCGCTGTTCCCGCCGTTGTCGGTCGAGCTGGGTGCTGCCTCGACGGTCGTGGTCACCGTCTTGTCGGAGGCGTCCAGGGCATGCACGCCGACTGCCGCCACTCCGCCGCCAGCCAGGGCGGCGACCGCCGCAAGTGCGACGATCGCGCCCATTCGTGGCCGGCGTTCGGAGCGGGGTGGGGAGGGAGGGGAGGGAGGGGAGGAGGAAGACGCTGGAAAGGGCGGGTCGTGGAAGACCGGCCGCGGCTCGTTGAAGGGAGGCTCGTTCTCCATGACCGTGTTGTACCCCGATCAGGTAGAGGACCCCTTGGAATCAGGTTTGATTCGCGTTAAGCAGGGCTGTGCGCACCATGTGAGCGTCCGTCGCGGGCGCTGCGCAGACGAATCCGCTGCACACGTAGACCGCGGGCCGGCCTGACACGAGAGCGCGCCCCGCGAGCAACGGGATGCCCAGGTCGTCCTCTCCGTCCCCGAACGCGATTGCGAGATCGGGCTCGTAGGCAGCGAGCAGCGCGGCGGCGAGCTCGCCCGTCGCAGGATCGTCCGCAGGCCCGATCACGGCGGCCTCGCGCGGGGCCGCGAGCAGCGCGTCGCAGACACCGAGCAGGTGACCGAACCCCTGCGGCGCACGCGCCAGCAGGTTGCCGACCTGTGCGACGACGGCCTGGGCGTGGCGCTCGAGCTCCGGCTCACCGTACGTGCGTCCGAGCCGCAGCAGCAGCCCGGCGAGCGTGGAGTTGCCGGACGGCGTGGGATTGTCGTCGAGCTCGCGCGGCCGGGCGACGAGCTCCTCGGCGTCGTGGGCGGTGTCGAAGAACGACCCGTCCGGCGCGCCGAAGCGCTCGCGCGCGAGCAGGGCGAGCCTGTGCGACTCGGCCAGGTAGCGGTGCTCGCGCGTGGTCAGGTAGAGCTCGTACAGGCCGGTCGCCACCTGCGCGTAGTCGTCCAGGAACGCCGGCACCTGGCTGCGCCCGGCACGGTGCGTGCGCCAGAGGCCGCCGTCGGGATGCGAGAGCGGCCCGAGCAGGAAGGCCGCGCAGCGCTCGGCGGCCGTCAGCAGGTCCGGCCGGCGGCAGAGCCGTGCGCCCTCGGCCAGCGCGGCCAGCGCCATGCCGTTCCAGCTCGCGAGCGCCTTGTCGTCGAGCGCCGGCTGCGGACGCTCGGAGCGCGCCTCCAGCAGGTGCGCGCGAATGAGCACGAGCCGGGCACGCTCGTCGTCGCTCTCCGGCGGGGCGACCAGCGAGAGCACCGTCGCGCCCTCGAAGTTGCCGTCGGGCGTGACGCCCCAGGTGCGCTCGGCGAGCGCGGCATCCTCCTCGGAGAGCACGGCGCGCAGCTGCTCCGGAGTCCAGGTGAACGTGAGGCCTTCGACGCCGTCGGTGTCGGCATCCTGCGCCGAGGCGAATCCACCGTGCTCGAGTGCGAGCTCGCGCAGCAGGTAGTCGAGTATGCCCTCCGCGACCTCGCGCCACTGCTCGTCGCCGGTCACCTGCCAGGCGGCCAGGTAGGCGCGTGCGAGCAGCGCGTTGTCGTAGAGCATCTGCTCGAAGTGCGGCACGAGCCAGATCGCATCGACCGCGTAGCGGTGGAAACCCCCGCCGAGCTGGTCGTGGATACCGCCGTCGGCCATGCGCTTGAGCGTGCGCAGCGCCATGGCGAGGGCCTCCTCGCTGCCGCTGCGCCGGTGCATGCGCAACAGGAACGTGAGCACCGAGTGCGGCGGGAATTTGGGGGCGCGCCCGAATCCGCCGTTGCGCTCGTCGTGCTGGCCGCGCAGCGTGAGCAGCGCATCCAGCAGCGTCGCCGGAGTCAGGGTGAAGCCCGCAGGCGGCGGGCCGAGCCGGCCCTCCTGCAGCGTCGCGGCGAGCTCCGCGGCCTGGCGCTCGACCACGTCGCGTCGCTCGCGGTAGGCCTGCGCGATGCCGTCCAGGACCTGCCGGAACGAGGGCATCCCGCCGCGCGCCTCGGGCGGGAAGTAGGTACCGCCGTAGAACGGACGACCGTCGGGCAGGAGGAAGACGGTCATCGGCCAGCCGCCCTGTCCGGTCTGCGAGACGACGGCGCTCATGTAGAGGCCGTCGACGTCGGGCCGCTCCTCGCGATCGACCTTGATCGAGACGAAGTGCTCGTTCATCAGCTGCGCCGTGGCCTCGTCCTCGAACGACTCGCGCTCCATCACGTGGCACCAGTGGCAGGCCGAGTAGCCCACCGACAGCAGCACCGGCCGGTCGAGGGAGCGCGCGAGCTCGAACGCCTCCTCACCCCAGGGACGCCAGTCGACGGGGTTGCCGGCGTGCTGCAGCAGGTACGGGCTGGTCTCGCCCGCCAGCTGGTTCTGGCCGCTCACGCCGACGCCGCGAGGGCGCGCTCGACGTCCCAGACGATGTCGTCGATGTCCTCGAGCCCGACCGAGACGCGGATGAGATCGTCGGTGACGCCGCCGGCCGCAAGCGCGGCATCGTCGAGACGGCGGTGCGTCGTCGAGGCCGGGTGGATCACGAGCGTCTTCGCGTCACCGACGTTGGCGAGATGCGAGCACAGCTCGCAGGCCTCGATGAACCGCCTGCCGGCCTCGCGGCCGCCCTCGATCCCGAACGCGAGGATCGCGCCCGGCCCGAGCGGCAGGTAGCGCTGCGCCGAGGCGTAGTAGGGCGAATCCGGCTGGTCGGGGTAGCTGACGAAACGCACACGCGGGTGCCCGCGCAGGAACGCCGCCAGCGCCTTGGCGTTCTCGACGTGCCGCCGCATGCGCAGCGAGAGCGTCTCCAGGCCCTGCATGAGCAGGAAGGCGTTGAACGGCGAGAGCACCGGGCCGAAGTCGCGCATCGTCTCGACGCGCGCCTTCGTGACGAACGCGAAGTTGCCGAACGTCTCGGCGAAGCGCATGCCGCGGTAGCCGGGCGAGGGCTCCGTCACGCCCGGAAAGAGCCCGCCCTCCCAGTCGTAGCGCCCCGAGTCGACGATCACGCCGCCGATGGAGGTGCCGTGGCCGCCGATGAACTTGGTGGCCGAGTGCACGACGATGTGCGCGCCGTGCTCGAACGGGCGGCACAGGAACGGCGTCGCGAAGGTGTTGTCGATCACGAGCGGCAGGCCGGCCTCCTCGGCGATCTGCCCCCAGCCCGCGATGTCGAGCACGTCGATGCGCGGGTTGCCGATCGTCTCCGCGTAGAGCACGCGCGTGCGGGAGTCGATCGCGGCGCGCACGGCGTCGAGGTCGTGCGGATCCACGAAGCGCACGTCCACGCCGAAGCGCGGCAGCTGCAGCGCGAACTGGTTGTGCGTGCCGCCGTAGAGGTTCTGGGAGGAGACGACGCCGTCGCCACCCGAGACGAGCGTCAGCATGGCAATGGCAGTCGCTGCCATGCCCGAGGCCGTCGCCAGGGCGCCGACTCCGCCCTCGAGCATCGCCATGCGCTCCTCGAACGCGGCATTGGTCGGATTGACGATGCGGGTGTACGTGTTGCCGAAGCGGTTGAGGTCGAACAGGTCGGCCGCATGCTGCGAGTCCTCGAAGACGTAGGCGGCCGTCTGGTAGATCGGCTGCGCCCGCGCGCCCGTGGTCGCGTCCACGCGCTGGCCGGCGTGGATCTGCAGCGTGTCGAAGCCGAACGCGCGGTCGACCCTCCTCGGACTAGAGGCCATGAGCGCGCGCCGCCTCCTCGCGGCGGGAGGAGACCACGCCCGTGGCGAGGCCCACCCAGTTGAGCCCGCCGAACCAGCGGGAGTGCTCCATCTTGATGCAGCGATCCTGGACGAACACGATGCCGGCAGCGCGCGCCCGCGCTGCTGCCTCGTCGTCGCGCAGGCCGAGTTGCAGCCAGATCGCCTTGGCGCCCAGGGCGATCGCCTCGTCGACGACCGCCGGCACCGCGTCCTGCCGGCGGAACACGTCGACGATCTCCAGCGGCCCGGCCTCGGCCAGCGTCGGCACTGCCGGGATGCCCAGCACCTCGTCGACCGTCGGATTGACCGGAGTCACCTCGTAGCCGTACGCCAACAGGTGCACGGCGACGCGATAGCTCGGCCGCGAGGGATTGGCCGAGAGGCCCACCATCGCCACGCGCGTGTAGCGCTGCAGGAGGTCGCGGCCCTCGAGCGAGAGCACGCCGTCGTCCATCCCCGCCATCCGCGTCATCGCACAAGTGTCGCAGGAGGCGGAAGGAGACCACGCCCGTCCGGCGAAATCGCGTGCCATGCCGCACGACCGCCATCCCTCGCCCGGCGAACTCGTCCGCCGTGTCCGCGAGCGCCACCACGTCACCCAGAAGGAACTCGCGCAGCGCGCTCACACCGCGCAGTCGGCGATCTCGCGCATCGAGTGCGACCGCATCTCCCCGACCGTAGACACACTCAGCGGTCTCTTGCGGGCACTTGGCGAGGAGCTGACGCTCGAGGCCCGTCCCGGGCGCCCCGTCGTTCTGCGAGCTCGGGTCCTCGATACCGAGGACGCGCAGGAGACCGCCGCGCCTGACACCGCTCGCTCGGCGTAGCGGCTCACTCAGCCTGGTCCCAGCGTCTCTCCTCCGATCGGAGGGCGCCGTCCTCCTCCGTCGGTGCGTCCGCCCGGACGACAGTCACACTCGGGGCTAGCTGGGAACCTACGAGAGAAGGCGAGCTCCTCCCCCTCCCTCTCTCGCCTCGGAAAGCGGCGCCCGGCTCTCGGAAGAGGGCCGGGCGCCGTTGTCTTTTTCCGGCGAGCGCGCAGCCCGGGGTCAACCGGCGCAACGTTCGGGGTTGCGGTCCGGCTCAGATGCCGACGTGCCCGATCGAGACGTACTTGACGTCGAGGTACTCGTCGATGCCCTGCGGGCCGCCCTCGCGGCCGTAGCCCGACTCCTTGATGCCGCCGAACGGCGCCGCGGCCGAGGAGATGATGCCGTCGTTGGCGCCGACGATCCCGTACTCGAGCTTCTCGGCCACGCGCAGCAGCCGCGCGTAATCCTTCGTGTGGAAGTACGCGGCCAGGCCGTAGATCGTGTCGTTGGCCATGCGGATCGCGTCTTCCTCGGTGTCGAAGACGGTCACGCCGGCGACCGGGCCGAAGGTCTCCTCGCGATAGATCAGCATGTCCTCGGTGACGTTGTCGAGCACCGTGGGCTCGTAGAAGGAGCCCGCTCCGAACGCGCCGTCGGTCAGGCGATGGCCGCCGACGACGAGCTCGGCGCCCTTGGCGACGGCGTCCTTGACGTGCTCCTCGGCCTTGGCGACGCCGCGGTCGTCGATGAGCGGGCCGATCACGACGCCCTCCTCGCGCCCGTTGCCGACCTTCATCGCGGCCGCGCGGCGGGCGAGCTCCTTGACGAACTCGCCGTGGATGCTGCGCTGCACGTAGATGCGGTTGGCGCAGACGCAGGTCTGGCCTGCGTTGCGGTACTTGGAGGCCATCGCGTCGTCGACCGCCTCCGTGATGTCCGCGTCTTCGAAGACGACGAAGGGCGCGTGCCCTCCGAGCTCCAGCGAGAGGCGCTTGACCTGATCGGCCGAGGCGCGGATGAGCTCCTTGCCGACCTCGGTCGAGCCGGTGAAGGAGATCTTCTTGACGCGCGGATCACCGAACAGCGTGGAGGCCACGTCGCCCGTCCGGCGCGACGTGATGACGTTGACGACGCCCGCGGGGACGCCGGCCTCCTCCATGCAGCGCACGACCTCGAGCGCCGTCAGCGGCGTTGCCGAGGCGGGCTTGACGATCATGGTGCAGCCGGCCGCGAGCGCCGGCCCGAGCTTGCGGGTCATCATCGCCGCCGGGAAGTTCCAGGGCGTGATCGCAGCCGTCACACCGACCGGCTGGCGCAGCACCAGCACGCGCTTCTGCGGGTTCATGGGCGGCAGCGTCATGCCGTACACGCGCTCGGCCTCGCCTGCGAACCACTCCAGGAACGAGGCGGCGTAGACGACCTCGCCACGCGCCTCGGCCAGCGGCTTGCCCTGCTCGTCGGTCATCACGCCGGCGATGTGGTCCGCCTCGGCGAGGATGCGGTCGGAGGCGCGCCGCAGGATGCGCCCGCGCTCGATCGCGGCCAGGGCCTGCCACGGACCGAGCGCCGCCTCGGCCGCGTCGATCGCGCGCGTGACGTCCTCGGCCGTCGCGTTGACGGCGGTGCCGACGACGTCGCCCGTGGCCGGATTCGTGACGTCGAAGCGTCCGCCGTCGCTCTCCACCCACTCCCCGCCGATCGGCATGCTGTAGTCGGTCGCGGCAATCGTCGCCATCGTCTGTCTCCTTCGGTCGAAAAGTCTCGCAGGCAGTCTACGCGCGTAACGGTGGACCCCCGTAGCGGAGATGGCGTAGGGTCGCGCGGCACGGCAACAGCGATCCCGGAGGAACATCGTGCTCAAGGAATTCCGCGACTTCCTGCTGAAGGGGAACATCCTCGACCTGGCCGTCGCGATCATCATCGGCATCGCGTTCGGCGTGGTCATCAAGTCGCTCGTGGACAACCTGATCACGCCGATCATCGGCATGATCGGCGGCGTGGACTTCTCGGGCGAGACGTTCACGATCAACGGCAGCGTGTTCAGGTACGGCCAGTTCATCAACGACGTGATCTATTTCGTGCTCGTCGCCGCGGCCGTCTTCTTCTTCGTGCTGAAGCCCGCCAACGCGATCATGGCGCGCATGCGCAAGCCGGAGGAGCTCGCTCCCGACGCGCCGACCGAGACCGCCCTGCTGATGGAGATCCGGGACTTGCTCGCAAGCCGCCCGCTCTAGCGAGGGGGTCTCGCCGGGGCCCCGATGCTCTACGGTGACGTGCGTCACCGCAGCCAAGGGGAACCACGGTGAGCGACGCGATCATCCAGCTCGAGCACGTCTCGAAGCGGTTCGGGCAGAAGCTCGCCGTGGACGACGTCACGGTCGACGTTCCACGCGGCCGGTGCTTCGCCTGGCTCGGCCCGAACGGCTGCGGCAAGACGACGCTGATCCGCATGATGCTGGGCCTCGCCCAGCCGACCGCCGGGCGCATCCACCTGCGTGGCTGCGAAGTGCCGCGCGAGATCCGCAAGGCGCTCTCGCGCGTGGGCGGGATCGTCGAGGAGCCGCGCTTCTACCCCTACCTCAGCGGCCGGAGGAACCTCGACGTGTGGGCCGCGCACTACGGCGGCGAGGCGCGCGGCCGCATTCCGGCGGTGCTCGAGCGGGTGGAATTGACCGAGCGCGCCAACGACAAGGTCAAGACCTATTCGCTCGGCATGCGCCAGCGACTCGGCGTCGCCCGTGCTCTCCTCAACGACCCCGAGCTGCTCGTGCTCGACGAGCCGACCAACGGGCTCGACCCGGCGGGCATGCTCGAGTTCCGCACGATGATCCGCAACCTCGTCGACAAGGAGGGGCGGACGGTCTTCATCTCGTCGCACATCCTCGACGAGGTGCAGAAGATGGCGGACGACATCGCCATCGTGCAGGCCGGCAGGCTGATCTCGTGGGGGCCCGTGGACGAGCTGATCGCCGCCGGGCGCCACTCCGTGCTGCTGCGGATCGACGACGAGGCGCGGGCGCGAAGCGTGCTCTCGAGCATCTCGTTCATCACCGGCGTCGGCACCAACGAGGGCTACGACGCCCTCGACCTCGAGGTGGCCGACATCAGTGACGAGCGCCTGATCGCGATCAACAGGACGCTCGTCGAGGCGGGCGTCGGCGTGGCCGAGATCTGGCGCGAGAGCGAGACCCTCGAGCAGCGCTTCCTCGATCTCACGGCCGACAGCAAGCCCGGCGACATGAGCCCCGTGCGCAAGGACGACGATGCTGGGGTCTGAGATCCGTCGCATCGTCGGACGGCGCGGGAGCTTCTGGAGCGCGGTCTTCGTCGGCTTCGCAACCGTCGTCATCGTGATCATCGTCCGGCTGACGCAGAGCGGCGATGCCGGTGGCACCGAACTGCTCGACGCGGCCGACCCGATGTCGATCCCCGCGACGCTGATGGCCGTGCTCGTCGGCGCGCTGGCCGGCTCCTATGACACCTCGCAGGGCACGATGCGCTACCTCGTGATGACGGGCGTCCCGCGCCGGCGGCTGTACGGCACACGCGTGCTCGGCACTGCCATCGCGACGATTCTCTGCTGCGTCCCCGCCGTCGTGCTGATGATCGCCGGGGCGTACGTCCTGCGCCACGACTCCTTCAGCGACCCGTCGCTCAGCGCCGTGGTCGGCGCGGTCTGGGCCTACTGCGCGAATCCGCTCGTGTTCGGGCTGGTGAGCGTCGCCGTCGGCTCGCTCCTGCACTCCAACGGCGCGGCCATCGGCGTCTCGCTGGGCTTCTCGCTCGGCGGCGCCATCCTCACCGGCCTGATCGGCAGCTACGTCAGCGAGACGCTCGCGTCCTACCTGCTGCCCGCCGCGACCGACATCGCGGCGCAGCTCGACAGCACCGCCAACATCTCGGTGGCCGCGGCGTTCGCGGCCATCGTCGCCTGGCTCATCGCCTTCCTGGGCGCTGGGCTCATGCGCGTGCTGCGCGACGAGTACTGACGTTCCGGGGGCCGCGCGCCGAGCGCGCGGCCCCCGGAGCAGATCAGCTCTCGGTCGCCGGCCTCGGCGCACCCGCCGGCGGCGTGACCGTCTCCGACCGCTCGGTCGGTGGCTCGATCGTGATGTTCGGCAGGACCTTGTCCAGCCAGCGCGGGATGTACCAGGACTTCTCGCCGAGCTGCGTGAGCAGCGCCGGCACCACCGTCAGGCGCATGATCAGCGCATCGCAGAGGATGGCGACCGCGAGCAACAGGCCGAACTCCTTGCTGACGCGGTCCGGCGCCAGCATGAACGCGAAGAACACCGCGGACATGATGATGGCCGCTGCGAAGACGACTCGGCCGATCGCGGCCACGCCGTCCCTGACCGCGTCTCTCGTGACCTTGCCGTGGATGTGCTCCTCGCGAATGCGGCTCATGAGGAAGACCTCGTAGTCCATCGAGAGGCCGAACAGGATGGCGAAGGCTATCGGTGGCACGAAGCTCTCGATCGGCCCCGTACGGTCGAGCCCGATCAGGTTGAGCCCGTGGCCCATCTTGAAGACGGCCGTGAGGACCGCGAACCCGATGGTGGCCGAGATCAGCGTCGTGATGGCTGCCTTGAAGGCGATCACGAGTGACCGGAACGCCATCGAGAGCACGATGACCGTGACGCCGATGATGTAGAGCAGGAACCACGGCGCGCGGTCGTAGATGCGGTTGCTGATGTCGATGAAGGCCGCGTTCTGGCCGCTGACGTAGGCGCGCGCCTCGCTGTCGCCCAGGGCCTTCGGCACCGTGACCGTGCGCAAGGTGTTGATGAGGTCGTCGGTTTTCGCGTCCTGCGGCTTGGTAGCCGGCGAGATGACGACGAGCGCGACGCCCTTGCCCTTGTTGTAGATGGGCTTCTGCACGAAGGCCGCCGACGATTTCGGCAATTGCCTGGCTGCCAGGTAGACGCGTTGCGCCGCCTGCTTGTCCGAGCCCTGGTCGACGACGATCGGGATCGGGCCGTTGAAGCCGGCGCCGAAGCCCGTCGTGAGCAGGTCGTAGGCCTGGCGGCCGGTCGTGCTCTTGGATGCCGTGCTGGCGTCTGCCGTGCCCAGGCGCGTGCCCAGGACGGGTATGGCGAGCAGGAGGAGCAGTGCGATCGCGCCGATCAGCAGCGCGCCCGAGTGGCGCACGGTGAACGCGCCCCAGCGACCCATGAGCGTCTTCGAACGCGTCGCCTCGGAGTCGTCGCTCTCGCGCAGGAACGGAACCTTGAGGCGGTCGATGCGATGGCCGATCAGGGCCAGCAGCCCGGGCAGCAGGAAGGTCGCGTAGACGACGGCGGTGAGCACGCCGAGCGCGCCGCCCATGCCGAGCTTCGTGATGAAGGGGATGCCGATCACGGCCAGGCCGGTGATCGAGATCGCAACCGTCACGCCGGCGAAGATCACTGCGCGTCCCGCGGTGGCCGAAGCGTAGGCCGCGGCCTCGCGCGGAGGCATGCCGTCATGCAGCCCCTGTCTGAAGCGCGTGACTATGAAGAGCGTGTAGTCGACCCCGACGCCGATTCCGATCATGGAGACGAGGATCGGGGTGATCGTGTTGAAATCGGTCAGATTTGCCAGCAGGAAGAGCAACGCGAAGGCCGTGAGCACGGAGACGGCCGCGAACAGGATCGGCACGCCCGCGGCGACGAACGTCCGGAAGACGATCAGCAGCACGATCAGCGCGACGAGGATGCCGAGGGCCTCACTGGCTCCCTGTTCTGGCGGCGGCTGATCGGCATCGCCGGTGTACTCGGTACGGATGCCGGCCTGTGTCAGCCGGGCGGTCATGTGGTCCTCGAGCGAGACGATCTTGCTGCGCGTGAGTTGGAAGCCGTCCTTCGAGAACTGCACCTCGGCGTAGCCGATGCCCGGGTGGGTCTTCGAGAGGCGCTGATCGTTGTCGGCGAACGGGCCGCTGACGTTGGTGACGTACTGCTCCTTGCCGGCCAGCCGCAGCGCGTCGTTGAGGGCGGCGCGCCGCTCCGGCGTGTCGAGCTTGCCGCTGTCCGCCGCGAAGACGACCTGGAGGATGGCGCCGTTGCGGGCGTCGAACTTGGATTTGAGGACGTCCGTCGCCTTCTGCGCATCCGAGCCCGGGATCACGAACTTGTTCTCGAGCGTGCCCTTCAGGGGGCCGAACGCGAGAAAACAGATCAGGATGAACAGGAAGAGACCGCCGAACACGGTCCGCTTCGGATGAGACGTCTGAGTGTGCGCAATGCGCGCGAGTAGACCCGTCGGCTGGCGGGACTGCCAGTCAGTGGGAGTGTTATCGGTCATTCCGTTCCCTTCCTGCGCTTGCCAGCCCCCTGGCAGCGCGGACGCTTCCCCTCACGTGTCGGTCCATTCACGACCGCACGCAGCTCTTGCACCCTAGCGTGCTGCGATGTGAACGCCGTTCACCCTAGCAACCCGGTGCGAACGGTGTCAACATACGCCGGCGATGATGATCCCGACCCGTCCGACCTACCACCACGGCGACCTCCGCAACAGCCTGATCCGCGCCGCGCTGGCGCTCGTGGCCGAGCGCGGCGTCGAGGGTTTCTCGCTGCGCGAGGCGGCCCGCACGGTCGGCGTGTCGGCGAGCGCGTGCTACCGGCATTTCGAGGATCGGGAGGAATTGCTGGCAGCGGTCGCTCACGAGGGGCTGGACACGCTCGCGGAGGAGATGCGCGTGGCCGCGGAGCCGCACCAGGGCGCAAGCCCGTTCGATGCGGTCAACCGCTTCTGGGACTACGCCGCGGCCTACCTGCACTTCGCGCTCGCGCACCCCGCGCACTTCCGCGTCATGCACGCCGTGCCGAAGTCCGAGCACAGCCGCGATCTGATGCTGCCCCGCACGCCGGCCGTGCTGGCGCAGACGGCGATGGAGGGACTCGTGGCAGCCGGCGTGGTGGCGCCCGAGGCGGCCGGCCGTGCACTCCTGGCGATCTGGACGTCCGTGCACGGCCTCGCACAGCTGGCCGTCGCGGGCCAGCTGCCACTGGACGACCAGCTGACGCTCGAGGCGGCGCTCGACGCCGTGCTGCGCACGGCCATGCTCGGCGCGGGCGTGGATGTCGCGCTGCTCCCGCCCGAGCATCCGCTCCCGGGCGGCGTCTGCCCGGGGATCGCGGACCTCGTGCGCGAGGCCTCGTGATGGCGCTGCTCGACCTGACGCCGGACGAGCTCCTCTCCACCACCCGCGCCGTCCGCAAGCGCCTCGACTTCGAGCGGCCCGTGGAGCGGGAACTGGTGGACGAGTGCCTGGCGCTCGCGCAGCAGGCGCCGAACGGATCCAACGCCGAGCCATGGCGCTTCGTCGTGGTGACCGAAGCGGCCACGCGCGCGAAGCTGGCCGAGTGCTACCGGACGGGCTGGGCGGCATACCGCAAGGAGATCGACGAACAGCGGCGCGCTGCGACCGACGGTCCCGTGCTCGACTCGGCCCAGTACCTCGCCGACCGCTTTCACGAAGTGCCGGTGATGGTCCTGCCGTGCCTCGTCCCACGGGCCGACACCGCGCCCTCCGCCCAGCAGGCGGGCCTGTACGGCTCGGTCATCCAGGCAGCCTGGAGCTTTCAGCTCGCGGCACGCGCGCGCGGGCTCGGCACGTGCTGGACGACCCTGCACCTCCCGCGCGAACGAGACGCCGCCGAGGTGCTCGGCATCCCGTTCGAGCGCGTGCAACAGGTGGCACTGATCACGCTGGGCTACACGCTCGGGACCGACTTCAAGCCGGGGCGCCGGGTCGCACTGGAGCGCGTCGTGCGCTACGAGCGCTGGCGCTGACGCTTTCGGCACACCCCCGGCGGGACACGTCACGCACCCCGCGGGCAGCCTGCCGCCATGAGCCCCCTGCCCAGCATCTCCCCACGCGAGACGATCCGCGTCGACCGCGCAGCGCTGCACGCGTTCGTCGACGCCCAGGCCGACCTGATCGAGCGCACGCCCGTGCCGGATGACGTGCTCTCGCCCGAGGACCTCTTCCCCGCCGCACTCGACCCGGAGCGGCTGTGGAGGATCGCCGGCGTCGCGACGCTGATCGGGCTCGCGATCTACGAGGACGCGGAGCGCTTCATCGCTCCGGCGGCCGAGCCGTCGTGATCAGGCTGGTGCGATGCGATGGGCAGCCGCGCGGCCACGCGCGTGCCGCCTCCCGGTGCCGGGCCTACCTCGCACGTGCCGCCGAGCTCGGCCGCGCGCTCGCGCATCGAGCTCAGGCCCACTCCCGCGCGCAGCGCTCGCGGCAGGCCCGCGCCGTCGTCGACGACCTCGAGGTCGAGCGCCCCGTTGAGCGACAGGCGGACGAGGCAGTTCTGCGCCTCGCCGTGCCGGGCCGCGTTGGTGATCGCCTCGGCGGCGATGCGGTAGGCGGCGACCTCGACTGCCGCCGGCAGTCCGTCGAGGTCGCCGTCGGCGTGCACCCGCACTGCGAGCCCGGTGAAGCGGTCGCCCTGCTGAGCGATCGCGGGTGCGAGCCCCAGCTCGTCGAGGGCCGGCGGTCGCAGCTCGTAGACCAGCCTGCGGATGTCGGCCAGCGCCTGGCGCGTCTGCTCCTGCAGCTCGGCATGCAGTGCGCGCAGCGCCTCGGGCTGATCGATCAGCGCGCTGGCCGCGCCCAGCTGCATGCCGACTGCCGCGAGCGTCGGGCCGAGACCGTCGTGGAGATCGCGGCGGAGGCGCCGCCGCTCTTCCTCGCGTGCACTCACGAGTTGCTCGCGCGAGCGCGCGAGTTGCGCGTTCAGGCGAACGGCGAGCACGGCGTGTGCCGCCTGCACCGAGAGCATCTCGAGCACGCGCCGGTCGGCGTCCGAGAGGCGCTCGCCCGGCCTGCGCGCGGCGAGCACGAGCCGGCCGACGGTCTCGCCGTGCGCGACCAGCGGGATCACGAGCGGCTCACCTGCGGTCGCGGCGCCGACTTCGGCAGCTCGCACGAACCCGTCGCCATCCGCGAGCTCCACCGCCACAGAGCCCAGGCGCAGGGCACGGGCGATCGCCGCGACCAGGGCCGGCAGCACTTCGGCCGGATCGATGGCTGCACCGAGTTGGCGACCGACCGTCTCCACTGCGATGTCGGGCTCGTGGCGCGCGCCGTACAGCAGCCGGTTGACGCCGCGTTGCAGCCACGAGCGCAACGGAGCGAAGGCCAGCGCGCACACGGCCGCCGCCAGTGCCGAGACGATCCTCCCGTCTCCGCTCGTGAGCGCGCCGACCCCGAACACGACTCCCGCATAGGCGGCCGCGATGACGGCGCTCAGGAGCCCGTAGGTGAGCGCTCGATTGAGGAAGACGTCGATGTCGTACAGGCGATGGCGCACGATCGCGAACGCGGCCAGCAATGGCAGGCCGAGCACGACCGCGGCGCTCGCGTTGAAGAGGGCGTCTCCGTAGTGGTGCGAGACGAGGTACACGGCAAGCGCCAGGAGGAACAACGCGACACCGCTGATGGCCGCGAACAGCCAGAGCTGCAGCTGCAGCCGCTCGCGACCGGCCGATGCGCGGAAGCGCACCACGAGCGAGAGCAGCGAGAGCACCGAGACGAGGGCGAACGCAAGGAACGTCGGAATCTGCACCCAGTCCGGAAGCACGCCGGCGGGGTTCGGGATGTCGTAGCTCTGCAGCTGCCCGTCGGTGAGCGGCTGCTCGATCGCCGCGAGCACGATGATCGCGACCGTCGCCGGCACGAGCGGGCGGAAGCGTGGCGAGGCCGGCTTCCCATCCGGGAAGAGCTGCAGGAGCAGGACATACATCGTCGCGAACGCAGGGCTCACCATCCAGTCGGTCACCCACGCGAGCCAGCGGGCGCCGTCGGCTCCCTCGGCGAGCATCCGCTGGGCGGCGTATGCCAGCACGACCTGCAGGCCCGCCGTGGTGGCGAAGTAGAGCAGGAACCAGGGCACCGGATTGCGCGGCTGGCGCGAGACGACGAGCACGGCCAGCGGGCCATAGCCGAGCACGACGGCGATCTCGACGAACGCGAGCCAGTGCGGCGATGGCCCGGCGTGAACGTGCTCCCGCGTCTCCAGCACGAGCGCGGTGAGCAGGAGAAGGGTCGCGAGCGCGGCAATGCCCGTCGCGAGTCGGAGCCGGAAGCTGCGCACTCCGCAATGGTGCGCATTCGGGAGACCCGGAAACAAGGGACCAGCGTCCCGACTTCGCGCGCGCCCCGGGCGGCGACCGACCACGGGCGCTGCGCTATCTTGGGACGTCCGTGCCGACGTAGCTCAGCTGGTAGAGCACTTCACTCGTAATGAAGGGGTCCGGGGTTCGAATCCCCGCGTCGGCTCTCCCATTGCGCCAATTCCCTGGTAAGCGCAGAGGACAAGTCGCGCAGAACGCGGCCGGAATCGCGTCTCACCCGTACGGCGGCTCGGTGAATTGGACGCACTGTCGTGCGCGTGTGGCGGCTCGAATCGATCGAGTTCACGCCGCCTGTGCTTCCACGAATCACCGCGTCGACCTTCCGGCCACTCATCGAGCCGTCCCGGCGACGAGTCTCGCTGCCGAGTTGCCCGCACATCCGCTCGCGCGACCACCACGCGCATCGCATGACGACTGACGCGGTTCCGCCAGGTGCAGCTGCGAGCGCCGCCGACGCTTAGCTGCTCGACAACCGCGCTGGACGCTTGACCAGGTGCTCGCGTGGCCTTCTCCGGCGCCGCGAAAGAGCCGGCATGTGCGCCCGGGACTTCCGCGCGATGCTTGGTCGCCGGGTGCAGATCAGCACCGAAGCGCCCGAGCGCTCAGAAGCGCGCGCGAGTCGCGGCTACCGGCGGGAAGTCCGCTTCGTTCAAGACGAGGTGGGCATTCCGGACCTAGCCTCGGCACATGGCTGGGGGGCGTTCTCTCGACGAAGTCTGCCGGACGCGGGGTGTTTAGCGACTCACGCCGAACCGCGCTCGCGTTGCTCGCGTTTGCAACGATGGTCGCCGCCAGCGGACTCGCGGCCGGAGGGACGGCTGGGGCACTGCTTGGAGCAGAGTTGACCGGAGCCGACGCTGCGGCGGGATTGCCGCTCGGGTTCCTCGTAGTCGGCTCGTCGGCTTCGGCGGTCTTGATTGCCCGGCTCAGCATGCACATCGGCCGCGGCTATAGCCTTGCAATCGGATATGCGGCCGGCGTCGTCGGCGCCGTGATTGTCGTTGCCGCAGCTGCGATGGCGAGCCTTGCTGCACTGCTTATCGGCAGTACGCTCTTGGGCGCAGCAAACGCTGCGATCTTCCTCACCCGCTACGCCGCCGCCGAGATTGCTGGGTCCGCCGCGCGCGCCCGCGCGATTGGTGCGGTCCTCTTCGGCATCGCGCTGGGTGCGATCTTCGGCTCGCTTCTCCTCGGACCGAGTGGCGATCTCGCTACCGCCGTCGGGCTTCCGCACTCCAGCGGTCTCTACCTGATCGCCGTCATCAGCTTTTCCGTGGCGGCCGTCATCGTCGCAGCGCTTTCGCGCGCTCGCCCGAAGTACATCGGCCGCCCTGGCGCCCTCCTGCTCGACTCGTCCATTTCGTCCAGCAGTCGCCCCGTCCGGGGGCGTCAACTCACGGCCGGTCTCCTCGCGCCTGGCGCCCGCACTGCACTCGTGCTTCTCGCGACGACGAATTTCTTCATGGTCGCTGTCATGACCGTTGCTCCTGTGCACTTGGCCATGAGAGGAATGACGCTTCAGATCATCGGCGTACTGATCTCTGTCCATGTCGCGGGAATGTTTGTGCCGTCACCGCTTTCAGGCTGGCTTGCGGACCGCGCAGGGCCTCTCACCGTTGCTGCCATCAGCGGAACGATCCTGACCTGCGCCGGGATCACAGGAGCGCTCCTTGGCTCCGACAGCACTGGCCTCGTCGCCGCTGTCCTCGCCCTGCTGGGTGTTGGCTGGAATTTCGGCGTCGTCGCTGGAAGCGCGCTCCTGGTGGAGTCCGTCACTCCACGAATGCGTTCTCAGGCCGAGGGTATCGGCGAGGTAGCGATGGGGCTCGCGGCGGCGGTCGGCGCACCAGCCGCCGGGCTGATTACCGCCTTTGCCGGCTTCGCCGCGCTGTGGCTCGTCGGGGCGGCCGTCGCGGTCCTCACCTTGGGTTACCTCACGTTGTCTCTCCGGTGCTCGACGAGCCCGCGAGCCAGGACCGTCGGACCACGCAGTGACGTATCCGACTTGAAGCCCGACGGGCTATGAAACGCGCGCACCGAGCAGCGCGTGGCGCAGGGGGGCGAGTGAGGCCCCGTGGTCATGATCAATGCCGCAGGCCTGGCGCATCTCCCGCAGCAACGCGTTCGGCGTGCGAGCGCTCAATCGGACACATTCGCGCGTCAAGTGAGCCTGATCGGCATAGCCTGCGGCGGCTGCGAAGTAGGCGAGCGCGCCATCTTGTGCGTGATCCTCGTGGATCAGCGCCAGGAAGCCCTGGAAGCGAAGAGTGCGCTGAAGTGTCTTGGGACCGTAGCCGAGGACTTCGGCGAATCGTCGACGCATCTGTCGAGGCGAAATGAAGAGATCGGATGCCACCTCGCCGACGCCGCCCGCGCGCCACGGCTGAAGGCCGTCGATTGCGGCCGCGACGAGCGCGTCCGGGGCGGACGCGCGCGCGGCGCGCACCGCCAACTCCTGCTCGAGGAGGTTGGCGGCACGGCGCAGTGAAGCAGCTTGCGCGATTCTTTCCGCAAGCCTCGAGGCCGCTGAGCCCCAAAGTCGATCCAACTCCAGGCGGAGATCGAGCAACGCAGATGCCGGGACGCCGAGGATCGACGCTGCAGCGCCGGGCCGGACGCGTATGCCGACTGCGCTGGTCCCAGGAGAGAGATGTTCAGCGATAGGACCTCGCTGAGGTCCCGCGACCCAGACAACGCCACTGCCGACTGCGCACGAGATCTCGGTGCAGCCGTTGGGCACCGTGCGATGCTCATAGACACGGCCCCCCGCCGCGACTTGTTGCGTCCAGACGCATGAGACCCAGGGCGCTAGCTCCGGCGCCGGAGACCACTCCTGGTACCTGTGAAAGCTGACGCTCGCGTTCGCCATAGACATCGGGATGTTTCCGGCACCCCTAGTGCATGACTCAGGTTCCCACACGTTCCCTCCGCCGCGATCCGAGTTTCGTGGATCGCCGGCCTCGCCTGACAGTCCCGGAGAGGCCAGCACCCGCAAGCCTACGTCACCATGGCACGGGTCCGCTGTCTTGAAGATATCGGACGACTTCTCGGTTAGCCGTCCTCCGGCGCCGCGGCTGGAACGCGGCATGCTGCTTCCAGACAGGTGGCGAGTCGAGCCACATCGCAGCCAGCACCAACTTCGCCGCCGCCGACGGGCAGGAGGGCCGTTCCGTTCAAGACGCCCACTTCAGCGCGTGATGGGATGGCCTCTAGGCGCAGTCCTAGAAGAAGGAGATCAACGTTGGCAACTTTTCGTTCGACCGGTGCCATATGCCAGCCGTCTGGCGCGAGACCGGATCGATCTTGCCCGGCTGCGACGAGATCGTCTCGGGTCGGGGGATTCCGTGGCTGAGCGCCCCGCTATTCACCGGTTCACGTCTTCGGCCGAAGGCGCGCTGGTCAACGCATACCTCGTCGAGACCAGCGACAGCTTGGTCGCCGTCGATAGCATGCTGACCGTCTCCGACAGCCGCGGGCTGCGCAGAAGCGTCGAGAGACTGGCCAAGCCGCTGGTCGCCGTGCTGCTGACCCAGTCCCACCCTGATCATTATGGTGGCCTCACGGAGCTCGTCGCGGGCGAGGACGTGCCCGTCTTCGCGCCTCAAGGCGTGATCGACGTGATTGCGCGCGACGACCCGATCAAGGAGCAGATCTTGCGGCCCATGTTCGGCGACGAGTGGCCCGCCCAGCGCTCGTTCCCGAACACCCCGATTCGCGATGGTGAGAGTGTGAGCTTCGGCGACGCCACTTTCACCGTGGTAGATCTCGGTCCAAGCGAATCGCCGCACGACAGCCCATGGATCCTCGAAGGTGACGAGCCGACGGTATTTCTGGGCGACCAGATCTACGGCCATACGCACTGTTACCTGGCCGACGGTTTCCACAAGGAATGGCTAGCCAATATCGAGACGCTCCGTGCGCGCTTCGCTCATGACACGGTACTTCACATCGGCCACGGCGGGCCTGTGGGCATCGCCGGCTTCGACTGGCAGCGAGCCTATATCAACACCTTCATCGAGGCGATCGAGCAGGCGGACTGGTCAGACCCAACGATGGCACATGCCGCGGTGGTCGCCCGCGTCAAGGAGTACTTGCCGGGCGATCAGCTGCAGTTCTTGATGGAGCTCAGCGTCGAGCCGGTCGCCGGCCAGCTCGGTCTGATGCGGGCGAACCGACCACAGTGAACCTGAACTGGAAGGAAGCGTGTGCTGGTCACCGGCTCAAGCGTGGCCGTTTCGCTCAAGACAGGCAAGCCTGGCGCCGGAACACTCGGCGAGAAACCGCGGGCAAGCTGCTCCACATGCACCGTCGCGCACCGCTTGCGCCGCACGCCATTCGAACGGTCTGGAGGATCGCCTTGCAGGAACGGAAGATTGGTAGCTCAGGTCTCGTCGTCTCCGCTCTCGGAATGGGGACGATGAGCTTTTCGAACGTGTACGGCGATAGCGACGACGCGGAGTCGGTGGCAACGATCCACGCTGCTCTCGACGCCGGCGTGACGCTGCTCGATACCGCAGACGCCTACGGCGCCGGCCGCAACGAAGAGCTCGTCGGGCGTGCGATCAGTAGTCGACGCGACGAGATCGTCTTGTCGACCAAGTTCGGTCTGGCAAATGGCCCTGGCGGAATGCGAGTCGACGGCTCTGCGCGACATGTGCGTGCGTCGATCGACGCCAGCCTGCGGCGACTCGGCGTCGATGCGATCGATCTGTGGTTCTTGCACCGCGTCGATCCACGTACGCCGATCGAGGAGACGGTCGGAGCCATGGGCGAAGCCGTGAGCGAGGGCAAGGTGCGCATGATCGGGTTGTCGGAGCCGAGCAGCGCGACTCTACGCGGCGCACACGCTGTGCATGCGATCGCGGCCGTACAGTCGGAGTACTCGCTATTCACCCGCGAGCCTGAGGACGAGGTGCTCTCAGCCTGCCGGGAGCTCGGCGTCGGCTTCGTCGCCTACAGCCCATTGGGTCGAGGCTGGTTGACGGGCGCCGTACGCAGCGTCGACGACCTTCCCGCCGGCGACTTTCGACGCAGCTTGCCGCAATTCGCCCCAGGGAACTTCGAGCGCAATCTCGCGCTCGCTGACCGAGTGCGTGCGATTGCCGCTGCGCGCCACTCAACGCCCGCGCAGCTCGCGCTGGCATGGCTGCTGGCGCAGGAGCCATGGATCGTGCCAATCTTTGGCACCCGACGCCGGGAGAACGTGACGAGTAACCTCGCCGCGGCAGATCTCGCGCTCACAGCGGACGATCTGGCCGAGATTGAACAGGCGGCCCCGCGCGGAGCGGTGGCTGGCGAGCGCTGGACGCCGGCGCTCATGGAGCAACTCGATCAGTGAGCCGCGATGCGCCTCGATCACGATCGCGAATCATCCGGCTCAGCCCCGTGCTTGGCGAGCAGCGCGTGCAACGGCCCGAGGTCCTTGCGGCGGTGCGTCCGCAGGCTCGAAACGGATGACGGCGCGAAGCGCCTGTTCCCGAGATCACGCGCGCACCTCGTACTGAAGGGGTCCCGGGTTCGAATCCCCGCGCCGGCTTCGCCCCGGCCGGCCCGCCTCGTGCGCGGACGAACACCCTCATGAACGCCACCGGATCCGCAGGCCCGCACG
>Ga0207683_10001170_pt1 | contig 23723 bp, 21 predicted proteins | sample KBSM73metaG_FD_184333 | JGI IMG/M metagenome (GOLD analysis project Ga0207683, IMG submission 184333) | Miscanthus rhizosphere microbial communities from Kellogg Biological Station, Michigan, USA - KBS M7-3 metaG (SPAdes) (version 2) | ecosystem: Host-associated > Plants > Roots > Rhizosphere >... | reverse complement strand
TGACCGTACCGGCGGCTCGCCTGAGGTGCGGTCCTGTCTGGCGCCCGACTACTGCGCCGCGCCTGGGTCGCTGATGTCATGGTCGGTCCAGACTTGCCGGACGGTCCACACGACCGCTCCAGCGCTCAGCACCAACAAGCCGGCCAACAGGCCGACCGTCTTGAGATCGAACTGTCGGTTTCCCATCCGGCGACTTTAGAGGCAGAGCCACGGTCGTCGGCAAGCTCGGCAGCGGGTGATCGGGTTGGTCAGACGACGGGCGGGTTGCCCATGATGGTCGTCGAGATCAGGTGTGTCTCGATGCCGCGGAGGGCTCCGTCTCATCAGCCCGCAACAGTCGGCAGACACGCATCCTCAGCCGCGCGGGCGGACGACGTCGTACACCAGCTTCTGGACGCCGTTGCTGTAGCTGGCCTGCTCGACCAGCTTCAGTCGCTGCGCGTGCATGTCGGCGCTGCTGAACAACGGCTTGCCGGCACCGAACAGGACCGGGAAGAGCAGCAGCTGATAGCGGTCGATGAGGCCGGCTTCCTGCAGCGCGCGGTTCAGCGTGGCGCTGCCGTGCACCAGGATCGGGTCGCCGTCGGTCTCCTTCAGCTTCGCGACATCGTCGAGGGAGCGGAGGATGGTGATCTCGCCCCAGTCGTCCACCAGAGCGTCCTGGCTCAGTGAGCTCGAAACGACGTACTTGGGCAGGACCTTGTATCGGCTGAACTCCTCCATGCCCGGCCACACCGGCGCGAACAGCTCGTAGCTCCTGCGGCCGAGCAGCAGAGCGCCGGCCTCCTCCTGCTCGCGGCCCTTGATCTCGTACACCTCGGGCACGAACTCGACCGTGGCGGCCGTCCATCGGGTGTCGCGCAGCTCCGGTTCACCGCCGGTCGGGTCGAGCTTGCCGTCCAGCGAGACGAACGAGGTCGAGATGAGAGTGCGCATGATCGTTCTCCTTCGGTGGTTGGGTGCCTCTCATCCTGGCTACGAACGGGGACGGCCCCACTCGACCGGCGAGCCGATCCTGTCGGTGGCCAGGGCGACAAACGGCGATGCGTCCGCAGTCGTACGGCCCCTCCGCGTCAGGAGGAGCGGCGACGGTGCCCTGCGCTCGTGGAGTAAGGGTGATCGAAGTCTCGGTCTGACCTGCTCCGGCCGCTAGGGACTCCGGTCGTCGCGGGGCGAGGAGGTCGGTCAGCGACTCGACCCAGCGTTGCCACAGATCCGGGGCGTGCCGCGGTTGCGCTCTTGATGACCCAGTTATCCGTGCTGGCTGGGCGGCCGTGCGCCGACCTCGAAGGTGGCCCCGAACGGGTCGGTGATCGAGGCGATCCGCCCGTAGACGAAGTCCTGGGGGTCGGTAGCAGTGCCACCCGCCGCTCTGGCGCTGGCGACCGCTGCGTCGGTGTCTGCCACCTCGAACAGCGTGCCCCAGCGGGAGGAGGACGCGGACGGGTCGCCCATGATCCCGCCGATTTCGTGCCCGTCGGGCCGGCGTAGGAAGGTGAAGTCGAGTCCGGGCAGGTCGGGGTTCGGGTCCAGGGTGAAGTCGAAGACCGCTGCGTAGAACTCGCGGGCCGGGCCCGGCGTCGGGGTGACCAGGTCGTTGCGCAGCAAGGTGCCCGGCTGGTTGACCAATTCCGCGCCGACGAACGAGCGGCCTTCCCACAGGCCGAACTGGGCGCCCACCGGATCGACGGCGATCGCCATCCGGCCCTGGTCCATAACGTCCATGGTCGGCTGGATCAGCCGGCCACCGGCCTGTTCGATCCGCTTCTCGGTCCCGGCGCAATCGTCGGTCGCCAGGTAGACGCTCCACCAGAAGTCGGTGGCGCCCGGGTCCGGGTTGGGCACGATAGCGGCCACGGCACTGCCGTCGTGGCGGCACATGGTGTAGCGACCGGTCTCCTCCGGCCCGACCTCGAAGTCCCAGCCGAAAACCGCGCCGTAGAACGCCATCGCCCGATCCAGGTCCGGGATGCCGAGGTCGATCCAGGTCGGCGTGCCCAGCGGCTGGGTGCTGTCGATCCTCATCGTCGTCCTCCCGCTGCTCGGTGTCCGTCCGGACGCTAGCCGCGGGCACCGACACTTCCGGCCGGTCGTCCGAATACCGGTGGTGGAGTTCCTGGCTGTGTCGCACCTACGCCGCACCCGGCTCGCTCGGCACCCTCGGTCGTTCCGGCTCCGCGGTCCCGGGCCACCTGAGGCGGCGAACGATGGATCAAGGCGTCGGCGTAGGCTGCCGCTCGGCGGGTCCGGGAAGTGACTTGTCCGAAGAGTCAGCTGCCGAGATCGGGCTGGCCGCTGCGGGAGGCGACGACCTCGGCGGCGCAGCCGGTCGACGCGAGGAGCCTGATCTGTCGGCCGGTGGACACGGTGGCCAGCGGCCGATACCGGATCACGAGGACGTATGTCACCGACCCGAACCGGTCGACCGTCCGGACCGGAATCGATGGTATCCACGCGGTGATGTTCAGCGGCGGCGCCAAACTGCGGTGGGTCGCGGCGACTGGGGGCCTAGTTGCCGCGCTCGCCCTCCTCATCGTGGCCGAACTGGTTGCTCCGCCCACGATTGCTGACACCGCAGTCCTCGACATCATGGTCGCGAACCGGACGGCGCGCTGGACCGCGATCGCGACCGCCGTCACCAACAGCGGAGCCAGCCCCTTCACCTATCCGTTGATCGCTCTCACCGCCCTGCTGGTCGGCGTGCGCACCCGACGCTGGCAGCCTGGTGTCGCGGCACTGTGCGTCGTCGCGCTGGGCGTCCTGTCCCGCCTGCTGCTGTCCGTCCTCATCGGCGACGCCCGCCCGTCACCGGAGCAGCGACTTGTGCCGGTGACCGGGTTCAGCTTTCCGTCCGGCCACGCCACCAGCAGTGCGCTGCTCGCCGGCGCTCTCATCTGGCTGATCGGACGCGCGCGGCTTCCGCCCCTGGTTCGGTGGACGACTGCCGCCATCCTTGTCCCGTGGGCCGTCTTGGTCGGAGTGAGCCGGCTCTACCTCGGCGTGCACTGGATCAGCGACGTCGTCGGCAGCTGGCTGCTGGCTGGTGTCTGGTTGTGCCTGCTCCCGCTGCTCGACCGGACACCGCGGATACAGCACGGCACCCCTCCGTCCGCGCCCCGCCGAGGGCCCTGACTGCGGATCACCGGTGCCACTGTCAACACCGACGGACTGCCGTGGGCCCACCGTGCAAGAAGCAGCGGGGGGACGCGACCACGCGCTTCTTCGCTGCGACGACCTTGATCGCCAGCAACGACTCGATCAGCGACGAGTTCATCTGGCGTGGATCAGGGCGACCGTCCGCGCACACGGAGCCAGCCTGTAGTTCCCGATTACGGCGCCATCGCCCGGGATCGAACTCCGGGCGATGGCAGCTCACGTTGCCGGCGCGAGTCAGGCCGTGGCAGCCAGGACTGCTGCAGGAGCTCGCCCGGCACCTGGACTTGATCAGCTGGTCTTCTACCTGCCGAATGCTGCCGCGCGGGAGCATCCGCCGCCCGGCCGGTCCTCGAGGCCACATCACCGCGCGCTGGACGTGAACCGTCCGGCGCTGCCGTCCGTGGTGTAAGGCCAGCCGACGCGCGTGGGGTGTCGTCGGCACGACTGGCGGGAGGCGCAACAATGCGTCGAACACGTCGAGAGCAGTGGCGGCAGTGGGGGCGCGTCGCGGTGGTGGCGGTGGTCGCGGTGCCGGTCCTGGCGACCTCGGGGGTCGGCACGGCCGCGGCGGATCCAGGCAAGGCGCGGCCGGCGTTCACCGAGGTGGATCTGGTCTCCAACGTCCCCGGGCGGGCCGCGATCACCGACGAGCACGTCCAGAACGCCTGGGGCTTGGCGCTCGGTCCCACGACGCCGCTCTGGGTGGCCAACAACGGCACCAACACCGCGACGCTGTACGCCGGCGGACTCGGTGGAGCCACGCCGACGGTGGTGCCGCTCGTGGTGACGATTCCCGGCGGTGCCCCGACCGGACAGGTCTTCAACGGCACCGATGGCTTCGTCGTCACCGGACCCGGTGGATCCGGGCCGGCCCGGTTCATGTTCGTCAGCGAGGGAGGTGATCTCGTCGGCTGGAACCCGACCTCGGATCCGATCGTCGCCGGGCAGTCCACGGCGAGCTTGGCCAAGCACGTCGACGGCGCGATCTTCAAGGGCCTGACGATGGCGACCACCGCGTTCGGGTCGTTCCTGCTCGCCGCCGACTTCCACAACGCGCGGATCGACGTCTTCGACTCGTCGTTCAACCTGATCCGGCCGGCCGCGCCGTTCTTCACGGACCCGAGGTTGCCGGCCGGGTATGCGCCGTTCGACGTCGCGGTGCTGGGCGGGAAGATCTACGTCTCGTACGCGAAGCAGGACGCCGACGCCGAGGACGAGGTGGCCGGACCGGGCAACGGGTTCGTGGACGTGTACAGCGGATTCGGTCTGCTCGAGCGGCGGTTGGTCAGCCGCGGGCCGCTGAACGCCCCGTGGGGGATGGAGATCGCGCCGGCCAGCTTCGGCAAGTTTGCCGGTGATCTACTGGTGGGCAACTTCGGGGACGGCCGGATCACCGCGGTAGACCGCCGGAGCGGGCATGTGGACGGCCAACTCCGCGATCGGCGCGGAAAGACCATCGTGATCGACGGCCTGTGGGCGTTGCTGCGGGGTACCGCCACGACCGGAGGCACCGACACGGTGTGGTTCAGCGCCGGTCCGGACGACGAGGCGAACGGCCTGGTCGGCCAGATCCGTCCGGCCAGGTGAGCGTGCCGGTCCGAGCAGCCAGCCGCGCCGCCGACTGCCGGCGGCGCGGCACCGCTCGCACCACCTCCGGGAATCGCTGACGCCAGCGCCGGTCAGGTCGCCCAGAGTGGCGCCTGGCCGGACCAGCCGACGATGAGCAGGATGTCGTCGAGCCTGCACGACCAACTGCAGCACCGGTGCGTCGAGGGTCGGCGCGCCGGTTATTCAGGTCGTGAGGAGGTGGACAGGTCATGCACGAGTCAGAACGCGGACTGGTTCTCCGGCTGAGGTCCGTCCTGGCGGCGCCCCGCGCACGGATCTTCCAAGCGCTCACCACGCCGGCCGACCTGGCGGCCTGGTGGGGTCCTGAAGGTTTCAGCACGACGGAGATGGATCTGGACCTTCGCGTCGGCGGCCGCTATCGCTTCACCATGCGGCCGCCCGAGGGGGAGGCATTCCATCTGGCCGGCGAGTTCCTCGAGATCGACGCGCCGAGCCGGCTCGTCTACAGCTTCCGCTGGGAGGAACCCGATGCGGACGACCGGACGACGACCGTCACTCTGTCACTCCGTGACCTTGGAGAAGCCACCGAGGTGTCGCTCACTCAGGGCGAGTTTGCCACCGACGCGCGACTGGAACTGCACAGGAACGGCTGGACCGACTCATTCGACAAGCTGGGCCGGCTCCTGCAGTCGGGCTCCTAGCCGGCGGTTCCAGCCCCGCACAGGAGAATCATGACTGAACTTGCGGCTCCACCGGCGGTCTTGCTTCGTCAGCACCTCATAGTCCATGGACTCTCAACCTCCTCGAGGCGGCCAGCTAACAGCGACTACTACCGTGTTCCCACCGGCGTGCCCGCGATGGTGAACATCGCTAGGCCGAACATCAGCATGGCGTTGCCGCGCGTCGCGCCGGGCGTCTCCTCGATCTTCCATCGCTCGGCGCAGTCAATCCCGCATACCTATGGCGGCGAATTCGCGGCCTTCTTCTCCTTCGGCCTCGCGTGGATCGTCGCCAGTTGGGACCTGCTCAAGGAAACCAAGCTGGTGTCTTCACCCGTCATCACCGTCGGGCGGACTCTCGGTGTCCGGTACTAACCTCGGTCGCGCGTTCGTGGTCGCCTCGTACCGATGCTATGGCGTGGGGCCGGGCCGCCGGCGCCGCCGGTGGCAGCTGAGGGTGATCCGTCAGGAGAAGCGGTAGCGGGTCTGGCTGAACGGTTCGCCCTTGCCGAAGGCGAGGACCTTGGTCGGAGCGACGGCGTACACGTGCGCGGTGCCGCCGGTCTCGGTGCCGGGGTCGTGGAACGCTCCGTCGGACACGTCGAACGCCCATTCGAGTTTCGCAGTCCAGAGTGCGGCTAGCCGCCTCAGCAGGGAGTCGTCCGTGGTTCGGACCGCGCTGCCCTCCACCACCACGTCGAGTCCGGAGCGGAACCGATCGTTGCCGGTGGTGAGCACGCAGTGCGGGTTCGCCTCGATGTTCTTGGCTTTCTGCTCGTCCGGGCCGGTGCAGAAGTACAGCGACCCGTCGAGCCACATCGCTGGCAGTGGTGTCACGTGTGGCCGGCCGTCGCGACGGACGGTGGACAACCAGAAGATCTCCGCGCGCTCCAGCGCGTCGAGCACGTCGGACCAGGGTCGCGCGGTCGCGTTCGGACTGCTGAAACGCGCGTCCAGCTCCGCCGTCGGTGCCGGGACTGACATGGAACCCCCCAGGCCGGGATCAGCGCGACCGACACTAGTGCCGAAGCGACCGGCGGGCTATCGGCGGGACGGTGTGCCGCGGTCGGAGTCGGGACGCGGGGCGGCGCCGTTGCGGTAGGCCGTCGCCAGGCGCCAGACCCGGGCGCCGACTCTCCGGCCGACGGCGCGACCGACAAGGTCGCCTTGCCGGAAGTGGATTCCGCCGTACCGGCGGGACACGCCGGCCTCGTCGGCGGCAGCGGAGAACGTGTCCCAGTGCAGCGTCACGTCTCTGGCCGGCACCCGGCCGGGCTCGATGCGCGACGAGCCGGCCTCGATCGTGGCGGTTGCGCCGAAGGCGTCGCTACCGGTGCAGCGGCGCAGGACCTCCGCGGCCGCGGCGCTGAAGGTGCTGTGACCGGAGGGATACTCGGCGAACGGCGGGGTCACCACCGTCGCCTCCTGGTACGGCTGCCACTGCGCGCCGTCGATGAGCTGATCGTCCCGGCCGGGACCGCCCCACGCCCGGATCCGGCGGCCGGCGAACAGCTCGCGGATCGCGGTGATCGGCCGGACGTAGTCGTACGTGCGCTTGAGATACCAGGTCTCGATCCCGGCGTCGAGCAGCGCGTTGGTGAGTGCGAAGAACAGCACGACGTCGGCGTCCAGGTCATGTCCGTCCCGGCGGGACACGAACCCCGCGAACAGGCACCAGTGGCCGGGCGGGAGTTCCGAGTTGGGTCCGTCGGCCCAGTACTGCGCGATCACCTTCTCGCGGTCCGACAGCCGCGCGCTGATCTCGATCAGCTCCTCGGCCTGCCGCAGGAACCCCCGTGTACCGGCCGGCGCCGGCCCCGGAACCCGGTCCGCCAGCAACGGCGGGGAGGAGAACGGCACCACCAGCCCCCAGTGCGGCACCGCGAATCGCTGCACGACGCTTCCGCCCCGGCCGTCCGGCACGCGCAGCGGCTGCCACCGGTCCGGGACCACGACCAGGTCCGGCGTGTTGACCGGTGCGTACGCCGTCCAGTCGGCGTACGCGCCGGGCACCAGCGTGCCGAGCTGGTTCGCGCCGTCGCCGTGCCGGAAGTCCAGCACCGCACGGGCCGCCGCGGCTCCGACTCCGGCCGGCGTGGCCGGATCCGGCGTCGGGGGCGGTGGAACGAGGCCGACCGCGGCCAAGGTTGCGTCCACAGTGGACTTCTGGTCCGGGAACAGGTCCAGGACGGCGTGGTAAGCGGCATACCCGACCGCATCGCTCGTGGCCGTCGCCTCCCGGCCGGTGGGAGTTGCGACGAAGGCCAGCCGGGTCCCGACCGCCCGCGGGTCGTAGGCAGCCCAGGCCTCGTACATCGCGGTGTGCACGATCGCCAGAGCGCGGGCAGCGACCGGGGGCGAGGGCCGCGTGGTCCGGATGGCCGCCAGCACGGCCTCGTTCCAGGTGAGGACGACCGTGCCGGACCGCACGACAGAGCCCATGATCTAGGGACCGTGCCGCCACGTCCGCATGACGTCCGCACGCCTGATCACACGGGTGGTCGCCGAGCCGCGGGCGCACCACTGCCGGTCCGGCTCGGCGGCCGGCGGGTCTCCCGTCCGGCTAGCGTGAGCGCGTGCTGCAGGAGCTGCCGGTCGCGCGCGTGCTGGCCGAGCGGGTCCGCGCGCAGGTCCTGACCGGGCTGCGGCCCGCTGACCCGGTCGAGGCCGTGCGCCGGGTGGGAGCGTTGCAGGCCCAGGATGCACGCGCGCTGCGGCTCGCGATCAGGGCCCGGACCACCGGCGTGGACGCGCCGGCCGTTCAGCGGGCCCTCGCGGAGCCCGGCCGGCTGGTGGTCACCTGGCTCATGCGAGGCACGCTGCACGCCGTGCCGGCCGGCGACGTGCGCTGGCTGCTCGCCCTGCTCCGACCGGCCCGCAGCAGCGGCCGGACCCGCCGGCTCGCGCTCGGTCTCGACGACCACCTGCTCGACACGGCGCTGCCGATCGCCGTCGAGCTGCTCGCGGCCGGGCCGCTCACCCGCAGCGAGCTGGCCGACCGGCTGCGCGCCGCCGGCGTCCCGCTCGGCCCGGGTCAGGCGCCCGCTCACCTGCTGAGCGTTGCCGCCCGGGAGGGCCTGGTGTGCCGCGGCCCGGACCGGGACGGCGAGCCGACCTACGTCCGGCTCTCCGACTGGCTTGCGGGCGCCGAGCCGGTCGAGCCGGTCGAGCGGGACGACGCGTTGGCCCGGCTCGCCCGCCGCTACCTGACCGGACACGGTCCGGCCGGCGCCGCCGACCTCGCCGCCTGGTCCGGCCTGCCGCTGCGGGACGCCCGGACCGGGCTGGGTGCGCTGGCCGCGGCGGGCGAGGTCGAGGGCGTCCGCATCGGCGGCGCACCGGCGTACCGGCTGCCCGGCGAGCCGTCGCCCGAGGACCGTACGGTGCGGCTGGTGCCGGCGTTCGACGAGTACCTGCTGGGCTACCGGGGACGGGCGCTCGCCCTCGACGCCGCCCACGCACACCGGATCCAGGCCGGCGGCGGGATCGTCCACCCGGCCGTCCTGCTGGGCGGGCGGATCATCGGGACCTGGCGGCAACGGCGCGGCGACGGCGGGCTGATCGTCGCGGTCGAGCCGTTCCGGCGGCTGCCCCGGGGTACCCGCGCCGCGCTGGCGGCCGAGGCCGCAGACATCGGGCGGTTCCTTGGTGTGCCAGCCCGGCTGGAGGTCGGGAACTCGCCCGTTCCCGTCGACGCCTGAGGGCCCGAGACGAACTGCGTACCGGGCGTCGAGGGGGACGCCGGTCCAGGGCAACGGCCGAACGGTGAACCCGGCTGAGGCGGCGTCGGTGGTCACGTTGCTCTGTTGCGATCATGTCGACCAGACCCACCTCGACGGACGAGCCATCCGCGGCGTGCTCCGCCGGACAGGGCTTGTTCGAGATCTAGGTTGACGGGAGACGCAGGTCGATGAATGGATCGCAGGCCCTGATCACCAGCCTGGTGGACGCCGGCGTCGAGGTCTGTTTCATGAACCCCGGCACGTCCGAGATGCACTTCGTGCACGCGCTGGACTCGGTGCCGCGGATGCGCGGCGTGCTGGCGCTGTTCGAAGGCGTCGCCACCGGCGCGGCCGACGGATACGCGCGGGTGGCCGGCCGTCCGGCCGCCGTGCTGCTGCACCTCGGACCCGGCCTGGGCAACGGCTTGGCGAACCTGCACAACGCGCGCCGCGCCCACACGCCACTGCTGTGCGTCGTCGGCGCGCACGCGACCTACCACGCGCGGTACGACGCGCCGCTCGAGTCCGACATCGCGTCCGTGGCCCGCACGGTGTCCGGCTGGGTTCACACCTCGGGCACCACCCGCCGGGTCGCGGCCGACGCGATGCGCGCCCTGGCCGCCGCGCAGGCCGACGGCGGTCAGGTCGCCACGCTGATCCTGCCGGCCGACGTGTCGTGGACCGAGGGTGGGCAGACCGCCGCGCCCTGGCCGCCGCCGCCGCTCGTCCCGGCCGCCGCGTCGGCGATCGCCGCGGCGACCCAGGCGGTCGCGGCCGGCGAGCAGACGATGCTCCTGCTCGGCGGCCGCGGGTTGTCCGCGGCCGGGCTCGAGGCCGCGAGCCGGATCGCCGCCGCGACCGGCGCCCGGGTGCTGGCCGAGACCTTCCCGGCCCGGATGGAAGGCGGTGCCGGCGTCCCGGCGACCAGGCGGCTGGCCTACCTGGCCGAGCAGGCCGAGCAGCAGCTCGACGGGGTCCGCACCCTGGTCCTGGCCGGCGCCGCGGCGCCGGTGTCGTTCTTCGCCTACCCGGGCCGCACCAGCAGCCTCGTCCCCGACGGGTGCGAGGTCGTGCTTCTCGCCGAGACCGGCCAGGACGTGGAGGCCGCGCTGGAGGCGCTCGCCGACCGGGTGGCGGCGGACACCGCGCCGGAGCTCGCGGCGTACGGGCCAGCGGTGCCCGAACCCGGTCCGCTCAATCTGGCGAACCTGCCCGCGGCGATCGCCAGCACCCTGCCCGACGGCGCGGTCGTCGTCGACGAGGCCAACACGTCCGGGCTTGGCCTGCCCACCGCGCTCGCCCGCGCGGCCCGGCACACCCTGCTCACCTTGACCGGCGGCGCCATCGGCCAGGGGATGCCGGTCGCGACCGGAGCGGCCATCGCGGCCCCGGACCGCGCGGTCCTCAACCTGGAGGCCGACGGCAGCGCGCTCTACACGATCCAGTCGCTGTGGACCCAGGCACGGGAGCGGTCGAACATCACCACCGTCGTCCTCAACAACTCCGCGTACGCCATCCTGCGGATGGAGCTGGCCCGCACCGGCGCCAGCGACACGCCCGGCGCGGCGTCGGCGCGGATGCTCGACCTGTCCGACCCCACGCCCGACTTCGTGCACCTCGCGACCGGACTCGGCGTCAGCGCGAGCCGGGCCACCACCGCCGAGGAGCTGGCCGACCAGCTCACCGCCGCTTACGCCGAACCGGGCCCGCACCTCATCGAGGCGATCGTCCCGCCCATCCTCTGAACCCCCACCACCAGCGGCGCCCTGGGTTCAAGCGGCACGCCGGCCCGAGATTGAACGGTTGCGCTGTGCCTGAGGAGGTGGACGTGGCGGGGTCCTCGGCGACCAACTCAGCCTCCGGCTGGCCACCGCGACGGTAGCCGGTCAGGACGAGGCGCCGGAGTAGCGGCGGAGGGCGTGCCGCCAGCTCCAGCGGGTGACGGCAGCGAGGGCGACGGTGAAGGCGATCGAGCCGGCGACCAGCCAGACCGACGAGTGGTCGGTCAGGGCCGACGCCGGCACGGTGATCGCGAACGCGAGCGGGACCAGGATCGTGAAGCCGATCCGCAGCCAGCCGGGGTAGATCGACACCGGCCACCGCCCGGCCTGGTACATCCCGTCGAACAGCTCGACGATCGGGTCGAGGCGGGTCACCCAGAACGCGAGCATGGTCAGCAGCAACCAGAAGCAGTAGATCGCCACCGATCCCAACGCCAGCGCGAGGACGAACGCGAGTACGTCGAGCGCCGACACCGTGCCCGGCAACCGCGCCGTCGCGATCACGATGAGCACGCCGCCGACGAGGAGGTCGACGCCCTGCCAGAGCTGCACCCGCCGCACGCTGACGAGCAGCTGCACGTCGGCCGGCTTGGTCAGCACGAAGTCGAGCGTCCCCTGCTGCACGTCTTCCATGAGCTGCTGCATGTTGGGCTGCACGATCATCTTGATCAGGCCGCCGACGAGCACGTACACGCCCATGACCACGAGCAGCTCGCCGGCCGTCCAGCCGTGCAGCGAGTCGGTGTTGCCGAACACCAGCGCGAGCACGGCGATGGACGTGCCCACCGAGATCAGCGACTGCACCAGGCTGAACGCGAAGTTCACCCGGTATTGCAGCTCGTTCATGATGCCGATCCGCAGGAACGTCCCGGCCAGCCGGAGCGAGCGCATCGCTACGTTCCCACCGCGCCGTAGCGCCGCACGCCCACCCGCCACACCGCCGCCACCAGGGCCGTGCCGATCGCGATCCAGGCGGCCTGGAACGCCAGCCCGGTGAACAGCTCGGTCGTGGACAGCGACCCGGCCAGCACCTCGATGGGGTAGCCGAACGTGTACTTGAACGGCAGCACGTCGGCGAGCCCAGCCGCCCAGGCCGGCAGCAGTGCCAGCGGCACCAGCCGGCCGGACAGCAGCAGCTCGGCGGTGAAGTAGGTGTCGTAGATCGCGCTGACCCTGGTCGTCCAGAACGTGATCATGCCGAGTACCCAGAGCAGCATCGAGCGGATCAGGTACGCGCCCCAGATCGCGACGAAGAACACCACCACGTGCAGCGGCGTGATGTGGAACGTCGGCCGGAACGCGATCGACAGCACCGCAGCGACCGGGATCCACAGCACCACCGCGACGACCTTCCAGCCGGCGAAGTACGCGAGGTCGTAGTGGATCGGGTGCACCGGCCGCAGCAGCATCCCGGACAGTTCGCCCTGCTGGATCCGGTGCTCCCAGCCGTACGGGGTGAAGACGATGTTCATGTTCCGGACCAGCGTCCAGACGATGTAGTACGCGGCGAACTCTCCCGCCGTGATGCCCTGAACGGACCCACCGCGCGAGGTGGCCACCGCCGACCACACCACCAGGTAGACCACCGGCTCGGCGACCATGCCGAGCAGGTAGGCGTAGTTCGCGGTGCGGTACTGGAACTGCGTCTGCACGGCGGCCTTCATCACCACCGGGTAGAGCCCGGCCAGCCCCTTCGCTCTGGTCACGGTTCGCCCCCGGGCCCGCTCCGCCCGAGGAGCGGCAGCTGGCCGGTGCCGCCGCGGGCGACCCGGCGATGCTCACTCCCCCGCCGGCTCACGGCTGCAGCGCGCCGGAGCTGAAGACCTGCTCGATCACGTCCTCGACCGGCGGGTCCTCGATGGTGAGGTCGGTGACGCCGTGCTCGGCCAGCAGCCGGCCGGCGACCTGCGCCGAGCGGTCCTTGTCCACCCGCAGCGTGACCCGCTCGCCGTCCACGCCGACCAGCTCGCCGTACGACTCGAACAGCGCCGGGTCGGCCGCGCCGACCGTGGCGGTGATCGTCTGGCGCTGCGCGTACCGGGTGGACAGCTCGCGCAGGCCGCCGTCGTACAGGATCCGGCCGGCGTCGATGACGATCACCCGCTTGCACAGCGCCTGCACGTCGGCCATGTAGTGGCTGGTGAGCAGCACGGTGGCGCCGCGGCGGGCGTTGTAGTCGGCCAGGAACGTCCGGATCCGCTTCTGCATCGTCACGTCGAGCCCGATGGTCGGCTCGTCCAGGAACAGCACCTGCGGGCCGTGCAGCAGCGCGCCGGTGATCTCCGCCTTCATCCGCTCGCCGAGGGAGAGCTGGCGCACCGGCTTGCGCACCTCGTCGCCGATGTCCATCAGCTCGATCAGCTCGTCCCGGCTACGGCGGAACTCGGGCTCCGGGATCCGGTAGATCGCCCGGTTCATCTCGTACGAGTCGAGCGCGGGCAGGTCCCACTGCAGCTGGTTGCGGTTGCCCATGACCAGCGTGATCCGGCGCAGGAAGGCGTGCTCGCGACGGGACGGCACGTGCCCGAGCACCGTGACGTCGCCGGCGGACGGGAACAGCAGCCCGGACAGCATCTTCAGCGTCGTGGTCTTGCCGGCACCGTTGGGGCCGAGGAAGCCGACCACCTCACCGGGCTGCACGGTGAAGCCGATCCCAGCAACCGCGACGACGTCCCGGGTGGTCCGCCGCACCAGGCTGCGCAGCGACGCGCGGAGACCGCCCTCCCGGACGGGCACCCGGAAGGTCTTGGCCAGCCCGGACACGTGGATGTCTGGCTCCACGCCCGAACAGTAACGGTCGCCGACCAGCGATTTAGTGGCCCATGTAGGCCAGGCCCTGCTGGAGCAGCCTGCCCTGGCCGCCGGTCATCTCGGCCAGCAGCCGCTCGTCCCTGGCCTCGTCCGGGGTGAACCAGGTCAGCTCGAGCGCGTCCTGCTGGGGCGCGCAGTCGCCCTCCACCGGCACGACGTAGGCCAGCGAGACCGCGTGCTGGCGCGGGTCGTGGAAGGGGGTCACGCCGGGCGTCGGGAAGTATTCGGCGATCGTGAACGGTTGCGGCGCGAGCGGCACCCGCGGCAGCGCCAGCGGCCCGAGGTCCTTCTCCAGGTGCCGCAGCAGCGCCGAGCGCACCCGCTCGTGGTAGAGCACCCGGCCGGACACGAGGGCCCGGGTGATCCGGCCCTCTCCGGTCACCCGCAGCAGCAGGCCGACCGAGGTGACCACGCCTTGCGCGTCGACCCGGACCGGGATGGCGTCGACGTAGAGGATCGGCAGCCGCGCCCGGGCGGCGTCCAGCTCCTCGCCGCCGAGCCAGCTGCTGTCCGACTGAGGCGTCGTCTGGGTCATGGCGACCTTTCTATCCCGCAGAATGGGGGGCGCGAACGGGCGCCCGGGGCATACTGCCCGACGATGACGAGTCGACGCAGGACGACCTTGCCCGCAATCCTGGTGGCCGGAGCGCTGCTGGCGGGCGGCTGTACGGGGGACACGGGGCCGGCCGGGTCGGCCGAGACGCCGGCGGGCGACGCGCCGGCCGCGGCGCTGGCCAAGCCGCCGACCGCGGCCACCACGGTGGCCGCCGGGCGGACGCCGGGCGAGATCACCGCGGCGGTCAGCCGGAGCCTGTTCGCCTCGGCCCCGGTCGTGGTGGTCGCGCTGGCCGGCGACGCGGGCGCGGTCTCGGCCGGCGCCGCCGAGGCCGAGCGGCGTGGCGTGCCGATGCTCCTCGACGACGGTCCCGCCGCCGCCGGCGACCCGACCACGCCGAGCGCGGCACCCGACGGGACTGCGGCTTCCGGGGAGAGTGCGGCACCTGATGGGAGTGCGGCACCGGGCGGCACCGCCGCACCCGGCGGGACCGACGGGCCCGGCGGGACCGACGGGCCCGGGGCGGCCGGGCCCGGCGGGCCCGCCGCACCCGACCCGACCGATGGGACCGGGGCACCCGGGGCGCCCGACGCGTCCGGGGCGGCGGGCACGGCCGCCGGCGCCGGCGAGGTGGACGGGAACGCGGGATCGGCGGCGACCGGCGTCGCGCCTGAGTCCGATCCGGTGCCGGCCGAGGTGACGCGGCTCAAGCCGGACAGCGTGCTCGCGCTCGGCGCCGGCGTGGCCGACCGGCTCGCGTCCACCGGCGCGAAGGTCGTCACCGACGCGGCCCAGCTGCCCGAGGTCGGCCGGCCGCAGGCCGCCGGTGGGACCACCGTGCTGATCGACCAGACCGCCGAGGCCACCGCCACCGCGGTCACCACCACCGGCAGAGCGGCGGGCGCCCGGGTGGTGCCGATCAGCGGGACCGACCCGCGGGCCGACGGGCGGGCGGTCACCGCGCTGGCCCAGGACAAGCCGCAGCACGTGGTCGCCGCCGGCACCGCGTTCGGCCCGACCGGTCGGCTGGCCGCCCGGGTCGCCACCGCGGCCACCGGCGTCCAGCTGCCCGGCGGCGGCCAGGTCGTGCTGCCGGGCCGCCGGCTGGTCGCCATGTACGGCCACCCCGGCACGGCCGCCCTCGGCGTGCTCGGCGAGCAGCCGCTGCCGCAGGCGATCGCCCGGGCGAAGCGGCTGGCCGCGCCGTACCGGGCGCTGTCCGGGTCGACCCCGGTCGTGCCGACCTTCGAGCTGATCGCGACCGTCGCGCAGGCCAACCCCGGCGTCGGCGGCGACTACTCGTACGAGGCGCCGGTCAGCATGCTGCGGCCCTGGGTGGTCGAGGCCGGCAAGGCCGGCATGTACGTGGTGCTCGACCTGCAGCCGGGCCGGGCCAACTTCCTCGACCAGGCCAAGCTGTACGAACCGCTGCTGCGGCTGCCGTACGTGGGGCTGGCGCTCGACCCGGAGTGGCGGCTGCGGCCCGACCAGCTCCCGCTGACCGAGATCGGCAGCGCCAAGGCGTCCGAGATCAACTCGGTCTACCGCTGGCTGGCCGACCTCACCGACCAGCTCCGGCTGCCGCAGAAGCTGTTCGTCATCCACCAGTTCCGGCTGTCGATGATCGGTGCCGACCAGCCGCTCGAGCACGACCGCGACTCGGTGCAACTGCTCATCCACATGGACGGCCAGGGCCCGACCGGCAACAAGGACGAGACCTGGGCCGCGGTCGTCCGCGCGGCGCCGAAGGGCGTGCCGTTCGGCTGGAAGAACTTCTACGACGAGGACACGCCGATGCTCACGCCGGCGCAGACGATGTCCCGCAAGCCGACCCCGAGCATGATCTCGTACCAGTAGCCGATCCGGACACCGGCCACCGACCGTTGACATCCCGGACCGGGAGCCCGATCCTGGCGCCATCCCTGGGAGCGCTCCGCGACGGTCGCCCGGGGGCGGGCATGGGAGCGCTCACGCCGGCGCGAAGGAGCGTGCACCGTGGGCATACGCACGATCAGGGTCGGGACAGTCCTCGCGACCGTGCTGGCGAGCGGCGCGCTCGGGCTCGCGCCGGCCTCGGCGGCGGCGGCCGCGCCCGCGCCCCCCACGACGTCCGCCCGGACGCTGCCGGCCAGCACGTCGTTCTACGTCGACCTCACCAGCAAGGCGGTCGGGCAGGCGGTCACCGACGCCAGGGCGGGCCGGACCGCGGACGCCCTCCGGATGGCCGAGCTCGCGTCCTGGCCGGTGGCGACCTGGTTCACCGGCGGGACGAGCGCACAGCAGACCCGCCGGGACGTCGCGGCGCTGACGGCCAGCGCCGCGCTGCGCCGGCAGGTGCCGGTGCTCACCGCGTACAACGTGCCCGGCCGGGACTGCTCGCAGTACTCCGCCGGCGGGGCCGCGAACACGGCCGAGTACGAGACCTGGGTCGACGGGTTCGCCGCCGGGCTGGGCCGGACCAGGTCGGTGGTGATCCTCGAGCCGGACGGGCTGGCCCTCTCCCCGGACCAGTGCGGCGGCACGCCGGAGCAGCAGGCCGCCCGGGTCACCGAGATCAACTACGCGGTCGATCGGCTGGAGCGGCAGCCCGGCGCGAACGTCTACCTTGACGCCGGGCACAGCAGCTGGCACGCGGTCGGCGACATGGCGCAGCGGTTGCGGGACGGCGGTGTCGCTCGCGCTCAGGGCTTCTTCCTCAACGTGTCGAACTACCGCACCGATGCCGAGCTGGTCCGGTACGGGACGATGATCGCCGGCTGCATCTGGTACCTGGCCAACGTGTCGGGCTCGACCGGTGACCAGTGCGCGAACCAGTACTGGCCTCCCGCGGACGCCGACGCCTGGTATGCCGGCCACGTCCCGGCCGGCGCCGCGCTGACCCACTTCGTCATCGACTCCAGCCGCAACGGCCAGGGTCCGTGGACGCCGCCGGCCGGGGTCTACTCCGACCCGCAGGACTGGTGCAACCCGCCGGGCCGCGGGATCGGCCGGCCGCCCACGGCGGACACGGGCACGCCCCTGCTCGACGCGTACCTGTGGGTGAAGGTGCCCGGCGAGTCCGACGGCAGCTGCACCCGCGGCACGGCCGGCCCGGTCGACCCGGAGTGGGGCGTCGTCGACCCCGCCGCGGGTGTCTGGTGGCCGGATCAGGTGCATCAGCTCGCCGTGCTGGCCGTTCCGCCGCTGCGGTTCAACCCGCATGCCGTGGTCGGCTGAGAGCCGGCCGCCGGGCCGCAGACTGGGGGCGTGACGACCGTCGAGCTCGATCCCGGCGCCCGGCTGCACCCGGGACCGGGCGGCGCGCTGCTGGTCGGCGGGCAGCCGCTGCGGGTGCTGCGGCTCAACCCGGCGGCCGCCGGGGTGGTGGCGCGCTGGCGCGACGGTGCCGGCGCGCCGGTCGGGCCGGCCGAGGCCGCGCTCGCCGCCCGGCTGCATTCATACGGGCTGGCGGTGGTCCGCGCCGACCGCTCGCCGTACACCGCGGCCGACGTGACGGTCGTGGTCCCGGCGCTGGACCGGCCGCAGTCGCTCGACCGCTGCCTGGCCAGCCTCGACCCGGGCGCTGCCAGGGTGATCGTCGTCGACGACGGGTCCCGGGATCGGGCGGCGGTGGCGGCGGTGGCGGCCCGGCACGGGGCGGAGCTGATCGCGCGCGCCGCCAACGGCGGGCCGGCGGCGGCCCGCAACACCGGGCTGGCCGCCGTCCGGACGCCGCTGGTCGCGTTCGTGGACTCCGACTGCCGGCTGCCGGCCGGCTGGCTGGCCGACCTGCTGCCGGTGCTCGCCGACGGCACCGCGATCGTGGGCCCGCGGATCTTCGGTACCGGCGGCACCGGCGCGCTGGCCCGGTTCGAGGCCGGCTCCGGGCCGCTGGACCTGGGCGGGACCGCGAGCCCGGTCGGCCCCGGCGCCCGGGTCGGCTACCTGCCGGCGGCCGTGCTGCTGTGCCGGCGGGACGCGCTCGGCGCCGGCTTCGACGAGTCCATGCGGGTCGGCGAGGACGTCGACCTGGTGTGGCGGGTCGCCGAGGCCGGCCACCCGGTCCGGTACGAGCCGCGGGTCGTCGTCGAGCACGAGACCAGGCCGGGGTTCGCCCGGTGGCTCGCGCAGCGGTTCGGCTACGGCCGCAGCGGGGCGGTGCTCGCCGCCCGGCACCCGGACCGGCTCGCCCCGGTCGTGATCAGCCGGTGGTCGGCGCCCGCGCTGCTCTGCGTGGCCGCGCGCCGGCCGGTGCGAGCGGCCGCCTGGACGGCGCTGACCGCGGTCGGCCTCTGGACCCGGCTGCCGGCCGGCCCGGGGCGGACCGACGAGTCGGTCCGGCTCACCGCCGCCGGCCTCGGCTGGACGCTGCTCGGGCTGGCCGAGGCGGCGGCCCGGCCGTGGCTGCCGGCGATGCTCGCGGCGGCCACGGTGAGCCGGACCGCGCGCCGGGCCACCGTGCTGGCGGTCGCGGTCCGGCTGGTGCGCACCCGGCACGGGCGATCGCCGGACCAGCACCCGCTCGCCTGGGCGGCGCTGCGGGTCGCCGACGACCTCGCCTACGGCGCCGGCGTCTGGGCCGGTGCCCTGCGCGACCGCCGGCCCGCCCCCCTCCTCCCCAAGATCACCTGACCTCGGGGGCTAGCGTGGGCCCGGTGACGAGCCTGTGGTCGGACCTGGGCCGGCCGCCGCTGTCGGAGCGGGCGCTGCGGGCGGCGCTGGTCCGGCCGGGCGGCTTCGTGCGCGAGGTGCACGTCGTCGCCGAGACCGGGTCGACCAACGCCGACCTGGCCGAGGTCGCCCGCCGCGGCGGTCCCGAGGGCGTCGTGCTGGTCGCCGAGGCGCAGACCGGCGGCCGCGGCCGGCTCGACCGGACCTGGACCTCGCCGCCGCGGGCCGGCCTGCTGTTCTCGGTGCTGCTGCGCCCGCAGCTGCCGCCGCCGCGACGCACCTGGATCCCGCTGCTGGCCGGCCTCGCCGTGCAGCAGGCTGTCTCCCGGCTCGGCGCGGTGGAGACCAGGCTGAAGTGGCCCAACGACCTGCTGCTCGGCGACGACCTCGGCAAGGCCGGCGGCATCCTGGCCCAGGCGACTGGTGACGCGGTGGTCGTCGGCGTGGGGCTCAACGTGACCACCCGTCGCGCTGAGCTGCCCGAAGGCGCGGTCTCGCTGCTCACCGAGGGCGCCGGCTGCACCGACCGGGACCCGCTGCTGCGGGCGATCCTGCGCACCCTGGCCGACCGGTACGCGGAGTGGGCCGCCGGCCCGGACCGGCTGCGGCCCGCGTACGAGGCGGTGTGCGACACGATCGGGCAGGACGTGCGGGTCCAGCTGCCCGGCGGCAGCGCGCTGGCCGGCACCGCGACCGGCCTGGACGAGATGGGCCGGCTGGTCGTCAGGACTACGGACGGTGACGTGCAGGTGTCCGCCGGCGACGTCACCCGGGTCCGCCCGGTCACTGTCCGGTGACGTTCGGATCGTCCGACGGTCACACGTAGGCAACGAACCCGCCCGCTGGGTGGAACGCCGTGACGGCGGACTGGCTCTCCGCCATGCTTGTCCCGTGGCGTACCCGGACAGCCTGCTCGCCGACGACGAGCGCGTCGTCAAGCACCTGCACCCGCACTGGATCACGCTCGTGCGGCCGGTCCTGCTGCTGATCGTGATCGTCGCGCTCGGCTCGTTCCTGGCCGCCATCTTCCCGGGCGGCGGACTGCAGACACCCGGACGGATCGCGATCGGCGTGATCGGGGTGATCGCGCTGATCCTCGTCACCCTGATCCCCTACCTGCGCTGGCGGACCACCCACTACGTGCTCACCACGCACCGGCTGATGACCCGGGTCGGCATCCTCAGCCACACCGGCCGGGACATCCCGCTCAACCGCATCAACAACGCCATGTACGAGCAGTCGTTCTTCGAGCGGATCGTCAACTCCGGCACGCTGGTGGTCGAGTCGGCCGGCGAGGACGGGCAGCAGGTCTTCCGGAACATCCCCAACGCGGACGAGACCCAGCAGCTGATCAACCGGCTGGTGGAGGGCGACCACGACCGACGCAGCCGCAACGCCGCCCGCTACGAGGCGCAGTACGAAGCGCGCTACGACGCCGACTACCGCGACGGCGGGCCGGTGGACGGCCTGGACCAGCCGACCCGCCGGATGGAGCGGCCCTGACCCGGGTAGGTCACCGGGCGTGGCGGACGACGGCCTGCTCAGAGGCGACTTCTACCGGCGATGGGCCGGCTGGAGCGGATCGGCGCGTTCGCGCTGACCGAGCCGACCGGCGGCTCCGACGTCGCCGCCGGACTGCGGACGACCGCCCGCCGGGACGGCGCCGGCTGGGTGCTCGACGGGGCCAAGCGCTGGATCGGCAACGCCACGTTCGCGGACCACGTCGTCACCTGGGTCCTGCGCCGCACCCGGTCCGGCGTGGCCTGGTCGTCGGTGGGGGTGATGCTCGCCGCGTACGAGATCGCGCTGGCGTACGCGACCGAGCGCGAGCAGTTCGGCCGGCCGATCGCCGGCTTCCAGCTCGTGCAGGACCTGCTGGTCCGGATGCTCGGCAACGTCACCGCCTGCCTCGGCATGGTGATCCGGCTCGCCCAGCTGCAGGACGAGCAGGTCTACCTGGACGAGCACTCGGCGCTGGCCAAGGCGTACGTGACCAGCCGGATGCGGGAGACCGTCGGCTGGGCCCGCGAGCTGCTCGCCGGCAACGGGATCGTGCTCGACCACGACATCGGCTGGTTCGTCGCCGACGCCGAGGCGCTCTACTCGTACGAGGGCACCCGGGAGATCAACACGCTGATCGTGGGCCGGGCGGTCACGGGCCACAGCGCGTTCGTCTGAGCGCGGGGCATAGTGTCCGCGACATGAGCGCTGAACCCGTGGCGTCGCAGCCGGACATCCACACCTCCGCCGGGAAGCTCGCCGACCTGCAGCACCGCTACGAGGAGGCGGTGCACGCCGGCTCGGCCCGGGCGGTCGAGCGGCAGCACGCCAAGGGCAAGAAGACCGCCAGGGAGCGGATCGAGCTGCTGCTCGACGAGGGTTCGTTCGTGGAACTGGACGAGCTGGCCCGGCACCGGTCGACGAACTTCGGCATGGACGGGGAGCGCCCGTACGGGGACGGGGTGGTCACCGGCTACGGCACCGTCGACGGCCGGCCGGTCTGCGTGTTCGCGCAGGACTTCACGGTCTTCGGCGGCAGCCTCGGCGAGGTCTTCGGCGAGAAGATCGTCAAGGTCATGGACCTGGCGATGAAGACCGGCTGCCCGGTCGTCGGCATCAACGACTCCGGCGGCGCCCGGATCCAGGAGGGCGTGGTCTCCCTCGGCCTGTACGGCGAGATCTTCTACCGCAACGTGATGGCCTCCGGCGTGGTGCCGCAGATCAGCCTGGTGATGGGCCCGTGCGCGGGCGGCGCCGTCTACTCCCCGGCGATCACCGACTTCACCGTGATGGTCGACCAGACCTCGCACATGTTCATCACCGGCCCGGACGTGATCAAGACGGTGACCGGCGAGGACGTGGCGTTCGAGGACCTGGGCGGGGCCAGGGCGCACAACACCAAGTCGGGGGTGGCGCACTACATGGCCGCCGACGAGGTCGACGCGATCGACTACGTCAAGGCGCTGCTGTCGTACCTGCCGTCGAACAACCTGGACGAGCCGCCGGTGCTGGACACCGAGCCCGAGCTGTCGGTGACCGACCTCGACCGGGAGCTGGACACGTTCGTGCCCGACTCGCCCAACCAGCCGTACGACATGCACACGGTGATCGAGCACGTCGTCGACGACGGCGAGTTCCTCGAGGTGCAGCCGCTGTTCGCGCCGAACATCCTGGTCGGGTTCGGCCGGGTCGAGGGCCGGCCGGTCGGCGTGGTCGCCAACCAGCCGATGCAGTTCGCCGGCACGCTCGACATCGACGCGTCGGAGAAGGCCGCCCGGTTCGTGCGGACCTGCGACTGCTTCAACATCCCGGTGCTCACGTTCGTCGACGTGCCCGGCTTCCTGCCCGGCACCTCGCAGGAGTGGGGCGGGATCATCCGGCGCGGCGCCAAGCTCATCTACGCGTACGCCGAGGCCACCGTCCCGAAGGTCACCGTGATCACCCGCAAGGCGTACGGCGGGGCGTACGACGTGATGGGGTCCAAGCACCTGCGCGCGGATGTGAACGTGGCCTGGCCGACCGCGCAGATCGCGGTGATGGGCGCGCAGGGGGCGGTGAACATCCTCTACCGCCGGGAGATCGGCGCGGCGTCCGATCCAGAGGCGACGCGGGCCGAGAAGGTGCAGGAGTACGAGGACACGCTGGCGAATCCGTACGTCGCGGCCGAGCGCGGCTATCTGGACTCGGTGATCCCGCCCTCACACACCCGCCGCTACGTCACCCAGTCGTTGCGGATGCTCCGCACCAAGCGCGACCAACTCCCCCCGAAAAAGCACGGCAACATCCCCCTCTAGGTGGTGCCCGCGCTCGATCCCTACCTCCGGAGTGCCGTAACGGCTGCGCCCCGGCTTCTGGGACGACGACGGCCGGTGCTCGGCACCGCGGGAGTAGGGGACGTGCCAGGGCCACGCCGGCGGCGAGCGGGCGGCCGGGCGGGGATGGGTACGGTGCCGGCGTGGGCAGCATCGACGCGAGCGCCTGGATCGCACCGACCGCCGTGGTGACCGGCGATGTGACTCTCGGGCCGGGAGCCCGGGTCCTGCACGGGGCGGTCCTCAACGGCGACCGCGGTCCGGTGGTGCTCGGCGCGGACGTCGTGATCATGGAGAACGCCGTCCTGCGCGGCCGGCCCGAGCACCCGCTCCTCGTCGGTGACGCGGTCCTGGTCGGCCCGCACGCCCACCTGAACGGCGCCCGCATCGAGGACGAGGTCTTCGTGGCCACCGGGGTCTCGGTCTTCGCCGGTGCGGTGGCCGGAGCACGCTCGGAACTGCGGGTCGGCAGCGTGCTGCACGTCAACAGCCACCTGCCGGCGGACACCGTCGTGCCCATCGGCTGGATCGCCGCCGGCCAGCCGGCACAGCTGTTCGCTCAGGACCAGCACCGCGAGTTGTGGGCGGTTCAGGAAGGTCTCGACTTCCCGGGCACGATGTACGGCGTGGCCCGCGGCACGTCGATGCGCGAGATCATGCGCCGCCAGGCCGCGGCCTACGGTCCGCCCGGCGGCGAGTAGCTTTCTACCGTCGCCGGGGGGTGGGGCGGTAGACGAGCTCCTGGGTGCGGCCGTCGAGCGTTCGGCTCTCGAGCAGGTCGAGGTCGAAGTCGCCCGCGCCGCGGAGGATCGGGCTGGTGCCGGTCCGACCGGAGATGACAGGGAAGATCGTCACCTGCAGGCGATCGACCAGCCCGGCAGCCATCAGGGCCCAGTTCAGCGACAGGCTGGCCGGCGAGCGCAGCGGCACGTCCGACTCCTGCTTGA
>Ga0207683_10001169_pt1 | contig 23742 bp, 22 predicted proteins | sample KBSM73metaG_FD_184333 | JGI IMG/M metagenome (GOLD analysis project Ga0207683, IMG submission 184333) | Miscanthus rhizosphere microbial communities from Kellogg Biological Station, Michigan, USA - KBS M7-3 metaG (SPAdes) (version 2) | ecosystem: Host-associated > Plants > Roots > Rhizosphere >... | reverse complement strand
CAGGAGCAGGCCGATGGTCGGCACGATGAAGATGCCCAGCAGCCACGCCATCGCGGTGGTGGGCCGCCGGTTTCCGGGGATGATGCCCAGTGCCAGCACCCGGATGGCGAAGTCGATCACCGTCAAAATCAGAATCGCCCAGGACGGTAAAGTCTCCGCCAGCGGAAATGGCCACAGCACAGGCGAACCCCTCAACGTACAAGCCACGCGGAACAGTTCCGAACGGGCAGTGCCCAAATCCTATCCCGGGACCACCGAGACTAAGCTTTAGCCATGACCACTCCTGCCCCTGTTCCTGCGCCCGCGACCGTTCTGGTCTTCCTCGACCCGGCGTTCGACGGCGGCCGCGTTGCCGACGCGTCGCAGCCCCAGCTGATGGCCACGGACCTGGGCGCCACCCGGGGCGACGGCGTTTTCGAATCCCTCCTGGCCGTCGGCGGCCGGCCCCGCAAGATCCAGGCGCACCTGACCCGGCTGGCTGGCTCGGCCCGGCTTCTGGAGCTGGACATCCCCGCCGAGGATGCATGGCGACGGGCGGTGGAAACCGCCATCCGCGAGTTCCGCGGGCAGGAACCCGCCGCGGCTGCACCGGGCGGCGCGGCGCAGGACGAGGTGGTGGTGAAGCTGATTGTCACCCGCGGGCCGGAGGGCGCGGCTGCCCCCACGTGCTGGGTCCAGGCCTCCGCCCCGGCCGCCGCGGGACGGCGGCAGCGCGAGACCGGGATCGACGTCATCCTGCTCGACCGCGGCTACGACAGTGAAGTCGGCGAGCGCGCCCCGTGGCTCCTGCTCGGCGCCAAGACCCTTTCCTACGCCGTGAACATGGCGGCGCTGCGCTACGCCCACCGGCAGGGCGCCGACGACGTCATCTTCACGTCCGCGGACGGCAGGGTGCTGGAGGGTCCGACGTCGACCGTTCTGCTGGCCCACCTGGAAACCTCGGACGACGGCGCCGGCGGTGTCCGCACCATCCGGCGGCTCATCACGCCCCAGCTGGACAGCGGCATCCTGCCCGGCACGTCACAGGGCGCCCTGTTCACCGCCGCCAAGGCCGCCGGCTGGGAGCTGGGCTACGGCCCGCTGGAGCCGAAGGACCTGCTGGACGCCGACGCGGTCTGGCTGATCTCCAGCATCCGGCTCCTGGCCCCGGTGAACCACATCGACGGGCAGGAAATCGGCACCCCGGAACTCCGGCGCCAGCTCACGGCCGAACTCAACGCCCTCTTCGCGACCATCGAATAGCAACGCTCACCCCAGGGCGTCCGCGGGCACTGCCGGGCACCGGCGGAACGAGGCCGGGTTGAACGCCGGGAGCATGAACGTTGCGAGCACGGCGTCGAGCATTTCCGGGGCCCAGGTGCTGTTCTCCCCCAGGGTCGCGCAGACACCCAGCACCACGGGCGTTCCGTCGGTGCGGCGGCGGATCTGGACCTGGACCGGCCCGGCCAGCCCGAGCGTGCGGACGGCGGCCAGGCCCAGCTTGCGCACATCCCCGGCCTGGTTCGCCGGCACCCTGCGGCTGACCTCGTCGCTGCCGGCGCGTCCATACGGAGTCCTGGTCTTCTCGAGGACCACCGCCACCGGCGCCATCGCGTTGCGTGCCGGAGTGCCGAACACCAGGCACACATAGTCGGCGCCCGGGATAAATTCCTGGACCAGTTGCCCCGCCGGCATGTTCTTCCAGCTAACGGAGTCGGTTCCGGCCAGCAGGTGGACACCATGGGAGCCTTTGAAGACCCGCGGCTTGACCACCACGGGGCCGCTGAGGCCGGCGAGGGATGCCGGCGCGGCGGCGAGGTCGCCCGGAACCGCGAACCGGGGCACCGGGATGCCGGCGGCTTGCAGCGCCCAGGTGGTGAACAGGTGGTCGTTGGCGAGGGCCACCGCGGCGGGGTCGGCCACGATGATCCGCACGTCCTGGGCGAATCCGGCGCGGGCCGCGGCCAGGACCGGGAGCTCCACGGTGAGGGTCGGAATGATGACGTTGATGGCTTCGCGGTCCACCACCCGGCGCAGGTCCAGGACCATGTCCGGGTTCGTCGCCGGCAGGAGCCTGACCGCGGCGGCGGGAGCCTCCCCGGCCTGGCGGGTGTCGGCGCGGGCGTCGGAGCCGAGGTACGGGAGGCCCCGGGCTTCGAGCTGGGCCGCGACGGCCCGTCCGGCGGCGCTTGTAATCCCGGTAACGAGTATGCGCGGGCCCACGATTGCTCCATTCCGCCGTCACCGGCCGGACCGCGGCTGCGGCTCCGACCGTTCCAGCCACCGATTCCCAGACAGCTTGTTGATGGACAGACGAGTCGATTCCGGGACTGCTCGATTCACACATTGCTCGAATCACCTGCAGCTCCGGCCGACTCGTCGGACCTAATCCCCCCAGTAGACGGCGAAACGTCCCGGCAGACACGAGTGGGCTGTACCCGAAACTGGAGCCCGCCACTACTCGCCCGGGCCGCGGTCCGGTTACGGAACATGACGACGGCGGCCGTGCGGGCCGGCGTCGCAGGTGTTACGTTTTTGGGGAGTAATGAGAACCGGTGCCAAGCCCTGACTGGCCGGTCGGCAACCCTCCCTTTCGCGGCGGGGTGCCTCAGGTGAATACTCGGCATTCGAGAATTCGAGCTGCAAGCGTGAAAGAGGAGATCCGTCGTGCCCGAGACGTCAATACCCACAACAGCCACACCCGGTTCAGCACCCGGCGCGGAGAGGCTGGCTTACCGGCTGTTCACCGGCGCGGATGACCGCGCCTTTTGCGAGCGGGTGTCAGCCGCCCTGGCCGAGGGCTACGTGCTGCATGGAAGCCCCGCCGCCAGCTTCAACGGAAGCACCGTGATCGTGGCGCAGGCGCTGGTCCTGCCGGCCGCGATTGCCAGTGCGGACGCCGCCGTGGCCAATGCGGTTGATGAGCTCGACGCCGACGAATTTGGCGCCGACGGGGCCTTCGCGGGCCACGCATGAGCTACGCCGGAGACCTCAGCCCGCAGGAGGCGTGGGCCAAGCTGGAGGCCGGAGCCATCCTGGTGGATGTCCGGACCGAGGGCGAATGGGCCCACATCGGCATCCCGGACACCGCGGCCGCGGGCGAGAGCCGCAGCGATCCGCTCTTCATCCAGTGGAACCTCGCCGGCGGCACGCCGAACCCGCACTTCGTGGAACAGCTAAGGCAGCAGGCGCCGGCGGACACCGCCGTCGAACTGGTGTTCCTTTGCCGTTCCGGTGCCCGGTCGATCGGCGCCGCGACGGCCGCGACGGCCGCCGGCTACACCTCGTACAACGTCCTTGAGGGCTTCGAAGGCGAGACCGACCGCTTTGGCGAACGCACCGTCAATGGCTGGAAGAACCGCGGCCTGCCCACCAACCTCGGAAAGATCTAAGTGACTTTCAATCCCGACGCCGCCGGCTGGGCGGCCGACACCCAGGCTGTCCGTGGCGGCCTTGACCGCACCGGCTTCCAGGAAACCACCGAGCCGATCTTCCTCAACTCAGGATTCGTCTACGAGTCCGCGGCCGCCGCCGAGCGCGCCTTCACCGGGGAGGACGAGCGCTTCGTCTACTCCCGCTACGGCAACCCCTCCGTCGCCACCTTCCAGGAGCGGCTCCGGCTGCTCGAGGGAACGGAGGCGTGTTTCGCGACGGCGTCCGGCATGTCCGCCGTCTTCACCGCCCTGGGCGCGCTGCTGGCGGCCGGCGACCGGGTGGTCGCGGCCCGCTCGCTGTTTGGCTCGTGCTTCGTGATCCTCAACGAAATCCTGCCGCGCTGGGGTGTCGAGACGGTCTTCGTGGACGGTCCGGACCTGGAGCAGTGGCAGTCCGCGCTGTCCGAGCCGACCACCGCGGTGTTCTTCGAGTCGCCGTCGAACCCGATGCAGGAAATCGTGGACATCGCCGCCGTGAGCAAACTGGCGCACGCGGCCGGCGCCACGGTGGTGGTAGACAACGTCTTCGCCACCCCGCTGCTCCAGCGCTGCGGCGACCTCGGCGCGGACGTGGTGGTCTACTCCGGCACCAAGCACATCGACGGCCAGGGCCGCGTCCTGGGCGGGGCCATCCTGGGCACCAAGGAATTCATCGACGGGCCCGTCAAGCAGCTCATGCGGCACACCGGTCCGGCGCTTTCGGCGTTCAACGCCTGGGTGCTCACCAAGGGCCTGGAGACGATGGCCCTGCGCGTCAACCATTCCTCGGCCTCCGCGCTGCGGCTGGCCGAATGGCTCGAGGGACAGCCTGCGGTCGGCTGGGTAAAGTACCCGCTGCTGCCGTCCCACCCGCAGTACCCGCTCGCAGTGCAGCAGATGAAGGCCGGCGGGACCGTGCTCACCCTGGAACTGCAGCCCTCCCCCGGCCGCACGGCGAAGCAGGCCGCGTTCGCACTCCTGGACGCGCTGCGGATCATCGACATCTCCAACAACCTGGGCGATGCCAAGACGCTCATCACGCACCCGGCCACCACCACGCACCGCGCGATGGGCCCGGAAGGCCGCGCGGCGATCGGGCTCAGCGACGGCGTGGTCCGGCTTTCGGTGGGGCTGGAGGACGTCGAGGACCTGATCCGCGACCTCGGCCAGGCGCTCAAGCAGGTCTAGGCACTCAAGCAGGTCCAGGCCCTCAAGCAGGTCCAGGCCCTTAAGCAGGTCCGGGGCCATAGCCGCTCAGGCCCAGGCCGCCTTGAGCGCCCGCCAGGCGTCGTCGTCGAGCATGCTGGATGGTGTGACGGCGACGGCGGCCGCCCCGCCGGAGACAGACGCCTCCAGCCCGGCCGCCAGGTCCGCGGCGGAGATGCGCCCGTCCTTGGCCCACATCCCGACCGAGATGGCGAACTTCCCGGACCGCTTGGCCATGGCCGCGGCCAGCTCGGCGGAGTAGGCCGGAGCGGCGTCGTTGAGCCCGAAGTAGTCCCACAAGACCAGCCGGTCCGCGGCCGCGGCGAGCAGCCCGTAGTCATGGCCGCTCTCCGGCCGGTCGGCGGCGGGATCGTGCCACGGCGCCCGGACGTCCATGTCGAGCGTGGCGCCGTTCGCGTGCGCGGCCGCCGCCGCCTTGGCCACGATGGCTGCCACCGCCTTCGACCGCCAGGCTCCAAGGCTCGGGTGTTCGACGTCGATGTCCCCGTTCGCGAGCCGCGGCCAGTCTGTCCCGCCGCTGGCCAGCCGGTAGGAATCGCGGTCGTCGCCGCCGTAGGTGTTGTTATCGAACATCAGTTCCGTCAAGGCCACGGCGTCCGGCTGGTACCGCCTGGTCACCTCGGCCACGAAGGCGACCAGCCGATCCCCGACGGGTCCCGTCGTGAGTGCGCTGACGCTGGCGAACTCCGTGGAGCGGGTGCCGTCGAAGTTGATGCCGGCCAGGCCCGGGTTGGTGCGGATCCAGCCGGGGATCAGCAGGTCGATGGTCAGTGTGATCCTGCGTTTCCTGCCATCACCGCCGGTCCCCAGCGCCTTGACCGCTTCGGCCACGTGGTCACGGCCCGGGACGGCCTCCACCTCGGGGTGGGCGTCCCAAGGGAACGCCGTCCAGTCCAGCCGCCCCACGCTGATGGTGACGCTGTTGGCGTTGACCTCATCGAGCCGTCTGGCCAGTTCCGGCAGCGTCGAGGCGGCGTCGACCACAGTTTCGTAGCCGACGCCGACAGTGCGCTCCGCGGCGGGCGCCGTGGGTCCCTGCGGCCCGCCGCACCCAGTGGCGGCAAGCGCCAGCACCGACAGGAGCGCAAGGGCAGGGAAGGCAGCCGGTCCGCGCCTCAAACGCTGACGTCCGGGCGCACCGCCGGGGCGGTGACGCTGACCACCCCGGTCCGCGTCAGCTTGTTCCAGTGCGCCTCCTTGCCGCGGAGTTCCTGCACCAGCGCGGTCACCATGGTCAGGCTCGTAAACACGGAATAGAGCGGGATGAGCGGGAGCGCCCAGGCGTGCCGCAGGTCCTTCCACGCCCTGTTCATGGCCAGGGCAAACACCGTGAGCAGCAACGTGATGAACAGCCCCACCCAGCCAAGGATCGCCCAGACGTCCGCGCCGAACGGACTGCGGCCCAGCGCCGTGAGGAAGACCAGATCCACGAGTACCAGGATCTGGAGCACCGGGAGCACCACCATGGTGATGGTGTTGAACAGCAGGTACGCGCCGAACTGTCCGTGCCGGAGGTTGCCGATCATGCGCTTGTGCACACCCATGGTCTGCAGCAGCCCGCGGGCCCAGCGGACGCGCTGGCGCCAGAGCGCCCGGACCGTTGACGGCGACTCGGCATAGACCAGCGCCCGCGGGGCGAAGACCACCCGGTAGCCTGCCTTGTGCACCCGCCAGGTGAGTTCCAGGTCCTCGCCTACCGTGTCTTCGCGGAACGGCCCGATCTCCTCCAGGATCCGGCGGGGGAACGCCCCAATGTTGCCGGAAACGATCGGGAGGCAGCCGATCATGGTCAGGGCGCGCCTGACCATCCCGGTGCCGACATGGCTGATGAAGGCCAGCATCCGGGTCTGGACCCGGTCCAGGTTTACCGGCCTGTCGTCGCCGCACACGGCCCCGGTGCGCTGGTCAGTGAAACCCTGGAGCATCCGCTTGACGGTGTTCTGGGAGAAGATCCCGTCAGCGTCGACAAACATGAGGACCTCACCCGTGGCGTGGCGGATGCCCAGGTTCAGGGCCGCCCCCTTGCCGGCATTGGCCTGGGTCAGGACCGTGATCCGTGGATCCGTCGCGGCGAGCGCGCGCATCAGCCCGGCCGTGTTGTCAGTGGAGCCGTCATCCACGAGCACCACCTCGTACCGGTCGTACAGGGTGAGCTGAATGGAGCGGACGCAGTTTTCGATGACGGTCGCCTCGTTGAAAGCCGGGACAATGATCGACACGCTGGGCCGCTCATCCAGCAGGGTGGGCGTTGCGCGGCGGCGGCGGCGCCCCGCACGGAGTTCAAACCAGACGGACAGCGGCAGCACGAGCAGCTTCACGAGCCCGAACACCAGAATCGGCAGGCCGATGAGGAGCAGGAGGTATTCGGCGCCGGGGACGGCTGATGCGGAGGCGGAACTAAACCAGGACATGGGCGTACGCTCCTGTGCTTTGCCGGAAGGAGGCCGGGTTGAAGGAGGGAAGGGCAAACGACGCCAGCACGGCGTCGAGCAGTTCCGGGGCCTGCCTGCTGTTCGCGCCGAACCGGGCGTTCACTTCAAGGACCGCCGGGGTCCCGTCGGCACGCCGGCGGACGTCGACGTCGACCGGGCCCGTGAGGCCCAGCGAGCGGACGGCCCCCATCGCCAGATTTCCGACGTCCATGGCCTCGCCTGCTTCGGCGCGGCGGGTGCTCACGGCGTTGCCCACGCTGCCCTGCGCCAGTTCGGTCTTCTCCACGACGACGACGAACGGCGCGGCCCCGTTGTGCGCCGGGGTGCCGAAGACCATCGGGCCGTATTCGGTGCCCGGGATGAATTCCTGGACAATCAGGCCTTCCGGCAGGCGGTGCCAGTCCACCTGTTTGCTGCCGTCGATGACCATCACGCCGCGTCCGCCGCGGGAGACCCGCGGCTTGAGAACTATGGGGCCGCCGAGCGCGGCCATGGCGGCACCGGCATCGGCGAAGTCCCTGGGCACGCCGAATCTCGGCACGGGGACCCCGGCGGTCTGCAGCTGCCAGGCCGTGAAGAGCTTGTCGTTGGCCAGAGCCACCGGACCGGGATCGCCGATGATGACCCGGACGTCGGTCCCGAAGGCGGCACGGTACCCGGCAAGCTGCGGGAGTTCCTCACTCACCGTGGGGATGACCAGGTTGATGCCCTCCTGGACGACAAGCCGGCGCAGAGCCGAGACCATGTCCGGGTCCGAGGCCGGCGGCACCGGGACGACGGTAAGGCCCGCCCCGGCGGGCAGTTCGCGGATGTCCGTGCCCAGGACGGGAACGCCACGGGACTTCAGCTGGGCCGCTACGGCGCGGCCCGCGGGGCCTCCGGCGCCGGTGACCAGCACGCGGGGCATCACAGCTTTTCCATTTCCGTGCTCAGGAGACGGACGGGTTCGTAGGCTTCGGCGACCCGGCGCCGCGCCTGCCCGCCGCGGAACGAGGCGATGCCGCGGACCCGCTCGGGCGTCATGTACGGCTTGGCGAGCTGGTCGCTGTGCATCCTCACGGCCTGGACCTTGGCGTCAAGGTAGTCGTCGATGTCAATGAAGACGCTCGGGCTGAAGTCCCGCGTTGCCGACGGGCTTTCATAGCAGAGGATTGAGTGGTGCTGGCGGGCGGCCCGCAGCGTCGCCATGTGGACGGCCTGATGGTCCTGGTGCTGGTCGTGGTTGGAATGCGTGAGGATGATGTCCGGGTTGTAGCGGGCGATGGCGGCTTCAATGACACCCACCATTTCCTGGCTGTGCCGGAACAGGTCCGTGTCTGTGAAGTTGTAGTGGGTCATTCCGGTGAGGCCCATGAACGCCGCGCCGCGCCGCGCGTCGAGGGAGCGTTCCAGGGGATCCCCTCCACGGGTGCCATCGCTCATGACGAGCCCCTGCACCTCGTGTCCGGAGTCTACGAACTTCGCCAGGGTACCGCCGCAAGCAAGTTCAAGGTCGTCGGGGTGGGCGCCGATGGCCAGAACTCTGCGCGGCTGGCGGGCCGGGGCTCCCCCGGTGCGCAGGGCCGTCAAAGCAACGCCCAGGGACGCGAGCCCGCCAAGGGTGAGCGTGAGGTCGGCAGTCCGCCACAACTCGGGCGCATCGAGGAAAACGCTGGCCAGATTTGCCACCAGCAGCGTTGAGCCGGCAAGAAGGCAAATCCTGCGGAGCAGTTCGGGACGGCGCAGGCGGCGGTGGAACCAGGACCGGCCAAGGGCGGCGGCGGCCACGAAAGTAATCAGGAAAACGATGAGCAAGACATAAATCGAGACCATGTGAATTCAATTCCTATGTTGTTCGGCACCCCAGTGCCGGGCCGGATTTGATCTTCAGGGCCGGGCGCATAAGCGAACCCGGCTTTGGGAAGTAAGAGGGGCCATTTCTGAATCGGTTCGCGGCACCCTTGGCAGGGTGCCGCGTCGGCGAAAGGTGCAGCCGCTGCGGGCTGTGCGAGCATTGCAGGACGTTGACCAGCGCATATGTGGCACAGCACAACCGCCCCCCGGCGTGTTACGTGACATTGTGAGACCTTCTGGAAACCTTCGGAAAACCTTGAACTTGCTCTTCCAGTAAAGGCGAGTGGCCTATCAGGGCGCCCGAGTAGGCAATACCCGAACCTCAGTGAATGGAATTAATGGCGGTCACAGGTAGTACTCATATTTCTTGTTTCGACTACCCGGACCAGGCTTTCGCAAGGCGAACGGGGGCGTGCAGCCCTGCCGGGAACGGTTAACTGAAAAGGGCTGGGCGGCAATCACAACCGTGATTCCCTATCAGCATTCGGCAATAAATGCGGCGCCTCTTCGGCTTTTTTCTTTTGGCGTCCCGCACCCGCAGCTGTTGTGGGCTCCCGGTCAGGCCGGGCGCAACCGGCCCAGGGCCGAACGATTGTCTGCCGGCCCCTCGGTGACGGACCCCTGGGTGGTCAGTTCGATGGCCCGCTCGACGACGGCGGGCAGGCCGCCGGCCCGGAACGGGCCGCGCTGCAGCTGGGAACCAGTGCCCTCTGCAAGAATCCGTTCGACGCCCTCGCGCGCCAGCTCCAGCTCGCCCTGTTCCTCAAGCACCGGGGCCACGAAGTCCACGAGCGCCCTGACCACGTCCGCGGCCGGGGCCGGGGTGAAGGTTCCGAAGTCCAGGAGCTCCCCGCGCAGTCCGCAATTGCTGGCCTGCCAGGCGGCCATCCGCAGCAGCAGCGTGGGCACCGGGGCGGGATCGACGCCGTCGTTCCATTCCCGCGCGGCCGACTCCACGAGGGCGCGCACCAGCACGGCAATCAAGGCAGCATCCTCGGCCCGCAGGCAAACATCCGCGACCCGGATCTCCACGGTGGGATGCTGCCGGGCCAGCCGTGCGTCGAAATAGACCATCCCCTCATCCATCAGGACGCCGCTTTCGACCAGTCGGGTGACCACGCGGCGGTAGACGGGCAGGCTGCCGAAGATCATCGTGGGACCCGAGCCCGGCCACCGGTTCCAGGCCTGGGTGCGGTAGCTTTCGAATCCGGTCTCGGCCCCGTTCCAGTAGGGGGAATTCGCGCTGAGTGCTATCAGCACGGCCAGCTTGTCGCGGATCCGGTCCATTACCGCCACGCCCTCCTCCGGGGACTCCACAAAGGTGTGGACGTGGAGGCCGCAGGTCAGCTGGTTCCGGACGGTGAGCCCGAAGCGCTGCTGCATGGTCATATAGCGCGGATTCGGGGTCAGGTGGGTGGCTGAGCCTTGGGGCGACGTGGCGAGGGCCGCGACGCGCCCGCCGTGCGCCCGGGCCGCCTGGTCCGCAAGGGACCGGCCACGCCTGAGCTGCCGGAGCAGTTCCGTGTATTCCAGGCACGGATGCGTCTGGGTCTCGATCTGTTCGAGCTTGAGCTCGTAGCTGAAGTCGGCGCCTTCGTGGACCGGTTTCTGTGCCGGGAGAACCCTGGCGGCTTCCTGCTGCGGCGGCACCAGACTCGGCAGCATGAGGTCAGCGAGGGCAAGCAGCATCCCCGATTCGGGGTCCACTATCAGCAGTTCTTCCTCCACGCCGAAGGTGCGCATGAATCTATTGTGCGTCAGGATCCGCCGAAACGCCCCACACCAACGCGGGGCTCAGTCTTGGAAATACTCGATCTTCGCCCCGATGGTGTTCAGCCGCTCGGCCAGGTCCTCATAGCCGCGTTCAATGACATAGATGTTCCGCAGCTCCGAGACGCCACGGGCCGCCAGCATGGCAAGCAGCAGGCAGGCGGCGGGGCGGAGGGCAGGCGGGCAGCCCACCTCGGCCGCCCGCCACTTGCTGGGCCCGTTGACGTAAATGCGGTGCGGATCGAGCAGCTGGACCTGGGCGCCGAGCTTGTTGAGCTCGGTCAGGTAGATGGCCCGGTTCTCGTAGACCCAGTCATGGATCATGGTCTGGCCGTGGGCGTTGGCGGCGATCACCGCGAAGAAGGGCAGGTTGTCGATGTTCAGCCCGGGGAAGGGCATGGGGTGGATCTTGTCCTCCGGCGCCCGCAGCTCCGAAGGCTTGGTGGTGACGTCCACCAGGCGGGTTCGGCCGTTGCGGGCAAAGTACTCCCCGGAAACCTCGAGCCGCTGGCCCATCTGCTCGAGCGTGGCGAGTTCGATTTCCATGAATTCGATCGGGACGCGGCGGATGGTGACTTCCGAGTTCGTCACGATGCCGGCGGTGATGAGGCTCATCGCCTCGATGGGGTCCTCGGACGGGAAGTATTCGATGTCGGCGTCGATCGACGGCCGGCCGGTGATCTTCAGCGTGGTGGTGCCAACCCCGGCGATGTCCACGCCGAGCATCTGCAGGTAGAAGCACAGATCCTGCACCATGTAGTTCGGGCTGGCATTGCGGATGATGGTGGTGCCACGGCGGTGGGCTGCGGCCATGATGGCGTTCTCGGTGACGGTGTCGCCGCGTTCGCTGAGCACGAAGGAGCGGTCGTGACCGTCCGACGGCGGCGCCTGCACCGCGTAGAACCCGGACTTCGCCTCCACGCTAAGGCCGAACTGGCGCAGTGCCTGCATGTGCGGCTGCACGGTGCGGGTGCCGAGGTCGCAGCCGCCGGCGTAGGGCAGCCGGTAGGTGTCGGCCTCGTCCAGCAGCGGGCCCAGGAGCATGATGACGCTGCGGGTCCGGCGGGCCGCCTCCACATCCATGGAGGCCAGGTCCAGGACGGCGGGGCGGCGGATCTGGAGGTCGTTCGCGTTGAGCCAGGTGCACTCGACGCCGATGCTGGTCAGCACCTCCACGATCCGGTTGACTTCCTCGATCCGGGCAAGCCTGCGCAGCGTGGTGGTGCCGCGGTTGATGAGGCTGGCGCACAACAGCGCGACGCCGGCATTCTTGCTGCTGTTGACGTCCACCGCGCCGGCGAGGGTGCGGCCGCCCTCGACGCGCAGGTGGGTCATCTGGGGCCGGCCCACCTTGACGATGCTGTGCCCGACGATCGCCTCCAGGCGCTGGATCATCTTCAGGCTCAGGTTCTGCTTGCCTTGTTCCATCCGGGCGATGGCGCTCTGGCTGGTGCCCAGCTCGGCGGCGAGTTGCCCCTGGGTCCAGCCCTTGGCGCCGCGCGCCTCGCGGAGCAGGATGCCTACGTGTTCAGCAGTCGGTTGAGTCATGCTCCCGAAAATATCACGCATGATTTATAAACCACGGCAATTCCGGCCGGAATGGCGTCAATCTCACACGGATACCCACGCCATGCGATAACCGGCGGCGCCGGTCTACTGGCGGGTGAGGAAGACGAGGTTCCAGGTGCCCGCGCCGAGGGCCGCGGCGACGGCGGCGGCTGCGATGCCGAGCCCGCCCAGCAGCACCCAGGCATCGAGTCCGCTGAACGTGGAGGGCCGGGCCCAGGTCCGGGCGGCACCGCCGAACCCGCGGGCCTCCATGGTCACCGCGAGCCGCGAGGCGCTCCGGATCGCCTGCACCAGCAGGCCGAAACTCTGGCCCAGCGTGGCGCGGAACCGCTGATAGGGGTTGCCGCTCGAGCCCACGCCGCGGGCCCGCCGGGCCATGCCGATGGTCTGCCATTGCTCGGCCATGATTCCGACGAGCCGCATCGCGGCCAGGGTGCCCAGGACGAACCGGTGCGGCAGTTTCGCGTTCTGGGCCAGGGCGTCGGCCAGGTCCGTGGGGTCGGTGCAGCTCATCAGCAGCACCGCGGGCAAGGCGATCGCGAGTCCGCGGAGCATGAAGCCGATCCCCAACTGCAGGGAACCGGCGCTGATGGACCAGATCCCCGCATCGAGCAGGACGGGTCCGGAATCGGGCGCCAGGATGGCCGTGCTCCAGCCGCCCAGCGCCGCGGCGAGGATCAGCGGCCAGCCGCGCTGCCACAGCACGGCCACAGTCAGGCCCGCCAGCGGCAGGAGCAGCAGTTCGAACGCCAGCGCCACCGACGCCGACACCCAGTCAATGGAGAGCGCCAGGACCAGGGTGATCAGGGTGACCGCCGTGAACTTGGCGAGCGGGTTGGCTCGGGTCAGCAGCGCATGGTTGCCGCGCAGGCTCAGTGCGTCCCTCATGGCGAAGCTCCCTCCGGCAGCTGAAGATCCGGGCCGGGCGCGTCCGCGGCGGCGGTTTCCCGTGGCCGGAGGCGGAGTTCGGCGCCACCGAGGACGGCGCTGAATTCGGCGTCATGCGTCACGGACACGACGGCGGTGCCGGCGTCGAGGAGCTCGGAGAGGAACGAGGCGAGTTCGGCCCAGGTATTGGCATCCTGGCCGAAGGTGGGCTCGTCCAGGACCAGCACCTGGGGGTGCGCCGCCAGCACAGTGGCTACCGAAAGGCGCCGCTTCTCGCCGCCGGAGAGCGTGTAGGGGTTGGCGTCCACAAGCTCCGTCAGCCGCAGCCGCTCCAGCAGTTCGTCCACGCGGTCTTCGCCGTAGCCGAGGTGGCGCGGCCCGAACATGAGCTCGTCGAGGACCTTGCCGGTGACGAACTGGTGCTCGGGTTCCTGGAAGACGGTTCCGATCCTGGCGATCAGCTGCTGGGCCTTCCACCGGTAGGGATCGGGTCCGGCGCTGTCGCGTACGCGGCCACTGGAGTGACCGGTGGCGGGACTGCTCAGCTCCGCCGTGGCCGAGATTGTTCCCGCGACGGGCCGCAGGAGACCGGCCAGCGTCAGCGCCAGGGTGGACTTTCCCGTGCCGTTCTGTCCGGTGATGGTCAGCGCCTCGCCGGCGCGGACCCGGACGGAGAGCCCGGACTGGACCGGACGCGGCGCGATGGTGCGGAAGCCGTCGCGCAGCCCGGCCCGCCGCGGCCGTTCGCGGGACACCGCGAGCGCGTCGGCCGTGAGCAGAGTCTGTCCCGCGCCCCGCGCCGGTGTCCGCATCCGCGTCGCCGGGACGTAGCCCGGCACCCAGACGCCCGCACCGATGAGCATGTCCCGCGCCTCGGCCAGGACCCGGTCCGGCGGTCCGTCAATCAAGACCGCCGAGTCCGTGGCGGACCCTGGCTGCAGCACCACGATCCTGTCCACCAGGTCTTTCCAGACCCCCACCCGGTGCTCCACGACCACCAGCGTGGCGCCAGTCTTGTCCAGGCAGCGGCCGACGGCGTCGCGGACCTCCAGGACGCCCGCGGGGTCGAGGTTGGCGGTCGGCTCGTCGAGCAGCAGCAGCCCTGGCCGCATCGCGAGGATCCCGGCGAGCGCCAGCCGTTGCTTTTGTCCGCCGGAGAGGGCCGCCGTCGGGTGGTCCAGCGGCAGCTGTCCCAGCCCGACGTCGTCGAGGGCCTCGCGCACGCGCGGCCAGATCTCCGCCGCCGGGACGGCGAGGTTCTCCGCCCCGAAGGCGACGTCGTCGCCGAGGCGGGAGAGCACCACCTGCGTTTCCGGGTCCTGCTGCACCAGCCCGGCGCGGCCGCGCTGCGCCCGTGGCGCGGCGCCGTCGATCAAGAGGCTGCCGGTCTCGTCTGTGTTCTCGGCGTCGCCGGGGTCGCCGGAGGCGCCGGGGTCACCGGAGGCGCCGGACGCGCCGTCGCCCAGCACGCCGGCCAGGGCGTGGAGCAGCGTCGACTTGCCGGCGCCGGAGGGCCCCAGCAGGAGCACGCGCTCCCCCGGCTGGATGTCCAGGTCAAGGCCGCTGACCGCGGGCCTGGTCCGTCCGGCATGCCGCCAGCCCCAGCCGCGGGCCGTGACGGCGGCCGGCCGGACGCCCGGTGAAGATCTCATGATTCTCTGCAGGATTCAGCGACGGGGCTCAGGAAAAGACGGGCTCCGTGGCGGCCTTGCGGGAGGCAAAGGAGCCCAGCACTCCGGTCTTCGCCAGGCCGCGGGTGGCGAGCCAGGCCAGTCCGCCGGCAATCACTGCGCCGGAGATCGTGGTGAAGACGATGTAGGCGAGCTTGTCGCCGGCTTCGTAGGCGATGTTCCAGCCCCACGGCAGGAAGGAATCGTTCAGGCCGCAGAAGAGGCCCGCGCCGGCGCCGGCCAGCACGGAGACGGGCAGGTTGAACTTCCTGTAGAGGAAGGCCGCGAAGACCAGTTCGGCGCCGAGGCCCTGCAGGATGCCGGAGATCAGCACCGTGGTGCCGTACTGCGAACCCATGATGAGCTCGCCGGTGGCCGCGACGGTTTCGCAGAAGAGCGCGGCGCCCGGCTTGCGGATGATGAGCATGCCCAGCACCGCCGGGATCATCCAGCCGCCGGCGTAGAGTCCGCTCAACGGCGGGTAGACCGCGTTGACCGGAGTCGAGATCAGGTTCGCGCCCTGGGACCAGGCCCAGAAAATGACGCCGCCGGCAACGGCGATCAACGCGGCCACCACAATGTCCACCACACGCCAGCTGTAGTTGCGCCGGGCGGATGAACGGCTGGCGGAACCATGCTGTGCTGAAATATCTGTCATGTCGTCCTCCTGAGGAACAGGAGGGGAGGGTGCGCCGGCCGGTCTCGGCTTCCGCCGCCCTCCGCGCACCCTGAGAACTCGACTCCCTTGCGCCGGTACTAACCGGATCAGGTTCGAGGGTCTGCGGCTGTCCGCACTCTCAGCGCCCACCAAAGGTTTCCCCGGATTGTTCCGGCGATGCCCGACGGCGGCGCTCCCCTGTCGTAATTATTTTCGCCCTTGTGGGCTGGCTCAGTTTACACCCGGACGGCCGGGTTTTCAGTGGTGTGCCGTCACAATCGCGGAGCGGACGGCGGCAGTCCCGGCGGCCCGGAAAACCCTCTTGGTAGAGTCGTCGTGCCGGACCCCCGGACCCGCCAGCGGGCGGCCTCGTCACCCACCGGAAAGCTGGAATATTTTGTCGCACACACCGGTCACCCAAGATCCCTCCGGGGAATACGATCCCGACTCGAGTGAGCCGCAGCCGCAGGGTTCCCTGGCGGCGCTCATCGGCCGCGTGCTGGCCGAGATGGAGGCGCTCCAGTTCGCGTCGTTCAGCAAGGATGACGCCCTGGACCTCGGGCTCCTCCTTGTCGAGCTGGGCAGGCAACGCTCGCTGCCCATCGCCGTCGACATCACCAAAGGCCAGCAGGTGCTCTTCCACGCCGCACTGGACGGCGCCACACCGGACAATGAGCGCTGGATCAACGCCAAGAAGCGCACCGCCATGCGGTACGAGGTCCCGTCCCTGCTGGTGGGCCTCCGGGCCCGCGCCGCCGGCGGAAGGATCGAGGACAACGCCTGGTGGGATCAGTCGGAGTTCGCCGCCCACGGCGGGGCGTTCCCCATTTACGTGCGCGGCACGGGCGCCGTCGCCGTCGTCACCGTCTCCGGCCTGCCCCAGAAGGCGGATCACGAACTCGTGGTCGAGGCCCTGCGGATGGTCCTCACCCCGGAACGCTAGGCTAGGGGAAAACCGTTCCCGTCCCAAGGAGACCGAAGAATGAACATCCTCATCAAGCTGCTCGGCACCGGCGTCAGCCTCCTGGCCGGCTTTGCCGGCACCAAGCTGGTGGACACCTTGTGGGAAAAGTCCACGGGCAACAAGCCGCCCAAGGGCCAGGAGGACGACGTCCCCACCACCCTGCGTTCGGCCCTGACGTTCGCCCTGATCTCCGCATCGGTCAGCGCCATCATCCAGGTGCTCGCCAACCGCGGCACCCAGCGCGCGATCACCCGCTTCGCCAAGACCCAGGACGTCGTCTGACCTGACCCGACCAGCCGCGGCGCCCGCCGCGGCAGTCGAAGGCCCCGGCCGCGTCCGTCGACGTGCCGGCCGGGTCCGCCGGGCCGGCCCGGGGCTCAGCGGTCGTCGTCGTCCGCTCCGTGCGTGGCCGCCTGCTGGGCGGCCTTCTGGACTACCGCCTCGAGCTCGTCGGAGCTCAGCAGCTCCGGGTGCAGGTGCTTGGTCCGGTAGCCGGCCCGGCCCACCATGTGGGCGGACACGGGGACGGTGAGCAGCTGGAAGAGCCAGGCCACCAGCAGGACGGGCCACACCGACCAGGTGCGCATCTGCAGGCCGAGGGCCGCCAGCAGCAGGAACAGGCCGAGGACCTGCGGTTTGGTGGCCGCGTGCATCCTGCTCATGAGGTCCGGGAAGCGCAGCAGCCCGATGGCGGCCGCGAGGGACATCAGGGCTCCGGTCACCATGAACACGGCGGAGACGGCGTCGATCACTGTGTCAGGATTCACGGACGCCCTCCCGCCTGTCGGCCACGAACCGGGCCACGGTGACCGAGCCGACGAAGCCGATCAGGGAAATCGCAACGAGCAGCATCAGGTTGTTCAGGTGCCGGTTGGCGGCCATGTCGATGCACAGGGCCGCGCCGAAGATGGCCAGCAGCACGTCGGCGGCCAGAACCCGGTCCAGCAGCGAGGGCCCCCGCGCGATCCGGACGATCGCCCCCGCGGCGGCCAGGGACAGTACGACGGCGGTCACCGTCAGGACGGTCTGCATCATGCGGCGGTCTCCAGTGTCAGGGCGGAAAGTTCGGCTTTGGTCCCCATGATCCGGATCAGCCCGGCCTCGGTGTCCCGGACCTCTTTGCGCAGCTTGGCCGCGTCCTCGGCATTGCGGACGTTGATGCCGTGGATGTAGAGCGTGGACGTCGACCTGTCCACCTCCACCACGAGGGACCCTGGAATCAGCGAGATCACGTGCCCGGTGGCCGTGACCAGGAGGTCCGAATGGCTGCGGAGCGGCACGGCTACGACCGCGCTGACCACGTTGGGGCCGCGGACCACGGCCAGGTACAGGACCTGGAAGCTTGCCGCGACGACTTTTCCGAGGAAGATGAGGGCGAACGGCACGGCGCGGAGCACGTTGAAGCGGCCGCCGAGTTCCACCGGGGGCAGATAGAAAATGCGCGCCACGAGCACCGCGATGAGGGCGCCGAAGAGGAGATTGCCCGGGCTGAAGTTCTGCCAGAGCGCGCCCCAGACAAAGACGAGCCAGACCAGCAGCGGCAGTTCCTGGCGCAGCGAGATCCTTTTCCGGTTCATTTCCCGCCGCCCTCCCGGACCTGCGCCGGATGGAGCGACGGAGGCACCGGCGGCACGGGCGCGTCCGGGCCGAGCACGGCCTGGATATAGGAGGTCCGGTCCAGCATCTCCTGGGCGGACTGGTCGGCCACCCTGAACAGCGGCCCGGCAAAGACCGTCAGGGCCACGCCAAAGACCACCAGGCCCAGGGTGGAGCCCACCATGGTGCGGGGCAGCAGGGTCACATTCGTCTTGCCGGCCCGGTCACCCGTGGCGGAGTCGGCCGGCGCTGCCAGGAGCACCGGATCGGGGTGTTCGGCGTCCCCGGGCTTGCGCCAGAACGCCCGGTTCCAGACCCTCGCGATCGCCAGCAGGGTCAGCAGGCTCGTCAGCACGCCGCCGATCACCAGGGCGTAGGCCAGCGGCGTCCCCAGTTCCACGCCTGCCTGAAGCAGCCCCAACTTGCCCAGGAAACCCGAGAACGGCGGGATTCCGGCGAGGTTCATGGCGGGAATGAAGAACAGGACCCCCAAGACCGGGGAGAGCTTGGCCAGTCCCGCCACACGGTCCATGGACGAGCTGCCGCCACGGCGTTCAATCAGGCCGGTCACCAGGAACAGGCTGGTCTGGACAGTGATGTGGTGGGCCACGTAGAACACCGCGGCGCCCAGGCCGGCCACGGTGGACATGGCCAGGCCGAACACCATGTAGCCAATATGGCTGACCAGGGTGAAGGACAGGAGCCTCTTGATGTCACTTTGGGCCAGGGCGCCGAGGATGCCCACCACCATGGTCAGCAGCGCCGCGACCATGAGCGGGGCGTTGAGCGCATCCCCCGGGAAAAGCAGCGTTTCCGTGCGGACCATCGCATAGACGCCCACCTTGGTCAGCAGCCCGGCAAACACCGCGGTGACCGGGGCCGGGGCGGTGGGGTAGGAGTCAGGGAGCCAGAAGGACAGCGGGAAGACGGCGGCCTTGATGCCGAAGGCCACCAGCAGCATGACGTGCAGCAGCGTCCGGGTGCCCTGGTCGAGGTCGCCGAGCTTGATGGCGAGGTCCGCCATGTTGATGGTTCCGGTGGCGCCGTAGATCATGGCGATCGCGATCAGGAACAGCACTGAGGACACGACGGAGACCACCACGTAGGTCACGCCGGCCCGGATGCGCGGGCCTGTCCCGCCGAGGGTGATGAGCACGTAGCTGGCCGTCAGCAGGATCTCGAAGCCGACGTAGAGGTTGAAGAGGTCTCCGGTGAGGAAGGCGTTGGACACCCCGGCCACGAGGATCAGGTAGGTCGGGTGGAAGATCGAGACCGGCGCGTCGCGGTCGCCGTCGGCCATGCCCTGTCCCGTTGCGTAGATCAGCACCGCAAGGCTCACGGCCGAGGACACCACGAGCATGAGGGAGGAGAACTGGTCCACCACCAGCACGACGCCCCAGGGCGGCAGCCAGCCGCCGATGTTCACCGCGGCCGTCCCGCCATCCCAGACGGAGGCCAGCAGCCAGCATTCCAGCAGCAGTGTCAGCGTCAGCACGGCGATGCTGACCGCGCGCTGGACCCGGGGGTGATGGATGAGCAGGAAGGTCAGGGCGGCGCCCAGGATGGGGAGTACGACGGCGAGCGGGGCAAGGCTGGTGATGTTCACTCTCCGCCTCCTTCCGGGCTGGGGTCAACGTTGAGGGAGCCGGGCTGTTCTTCAGAGGCGGCCTTGTCGGCCCGCACGGGGCGGTCACCGGACATGACCGTGGCCAGCGGGAACTCCGACGTCTCGACCGGGATCACGGAGTCATCCTCGGCATCGAAGCTCGGCGTTTCCGCGACGCGGCGGTCCTCGGCGTCGTCCTGGATTTCATCCTGGCGGGCCAGGACCCAGGTGCGGTAGATGATGCCCAGCATGAACGCCGTGACGGCGAAGGAGATCACGATCGAGGTCAGGATCAGGGCCTGCGGCAGGGGGTCGTTGTAGTCCCCCGCCGCGGTGTCCTTGTCGAAGAGCGGCGCCAGCCCGGCGTAGCCGCCGGTGGCGAGGATCAGCAGGTTCGTGGCGTTGGCCAGCAGCATGAGGCCCAGCAGGACCCGGGTGAGGCTGCGTTCGAGGAGCAGGTAGATGCCACAGGCGTAGAGGGCGCCCATGACCGTCAGCAGGGTCAGGTTGACGCTCATGTTCTCCCCTTGGCAGTGGTTTCCGCGTCGGCGGACTCGTCGGCGGACCCGGCGGGGACCCCGCCCGGGAATCCTCCGCTGTCCTGGTCTTCGGCGGCCCCCTCTTCGGTCGTCTCGGGTTGCTCTTCGAAGTGCTCGTCGATCTCCGCGCCGAGGCTGCGCAGCACATCCAGGGCCAGTCCGACGACAACGACGTAGACACCGATGTCGAAAATGGTCGAGGTGACGAACTTGATGTCGCCGAAGACGGGCAGCCACAGCTCCACGATGGCGCTCTGGAACACTTCGCCGCCCAGCAGCAGCGGCGTCATTCCGGCGGCAGCCGCCGTGGCCAGGCCGATCCCCAGCAGGGTGCCGGCGCCGACGGGTGTCGCTTCGCGCAGTTCGAAGCGGCCGCCGGCCAGGTAGCGGATGGTCAGGGCGAGGCCGGCCGTGAGGCCGCCGGCGAAGCCGCCGCCGGGCAGGTTGTGGCCGGCGAGGAGCAGATAGATGGAGAACACGATCATCGAGTGGAAGATGAGGCGCGTGACCACCTCGAAAATGATCGAGCGGCGTTCGGGTGCCAGGGTCCGGCCGGCCACCAGCCAGGCGTCGCGAGTGGCGGCAGCGAACCGCCGGTTCATCGCCAGGGCGGCGTCTTCCCTGGTGCTGCCCCTGGCCCCGGTCCGCCGGCCCACTGTCCCTTCCGCGACGCTCGCGGATGTCCGGATGCGGTCACCGCGGCCGCGGACGAAGATGAGGCTGGCGACGCCGGTGGCGGCCAGGGCCAGGACCGAGATCTCGCCGAAAGTGTCCCAGGCCCGGATGTCCACCAGGGTCACGTTGACGACGTTGAGTCCGCCGCCGCCCTCATAGGCCAGTTGCGGGAACTGCAGGGAGACCGGCGGCGCCACCCGGGCGCCGAGGGCGTGGATGGCCACGAAAATCATGGTGACGCCGAATGCCAGGCCGATCACCACGCGGATGACCCTGTACTTGCCGCCGGTGCGGTCCCGCAGCCCCGGCGGAAGGCTCCGCATGGCCAGCACGAACGCCACCAGGATCATGGTTTCGACCAGCATCTGGGTCAGGGCGAGGTCCGGGGCTCCCTGCAGGGCGAACATCATGGCAATCCCGTAGCCGGTAACGGACACCATCAGGACGGCCAGGAACCGTTTGTTGGCGCGCACCGCGGCCAGCGCCCCGATCACGATTCCGGCGCCGGCCACCAACTGCAGCGGCGAGCCGGGATCGATGACATAGAGGCCGGGCGGCAGCGGTTTGTTGGCCAGCAGCAGCGCCGTCAGCGGCAGGACGAACGCCACGGTCAGGATGACGGACAGGTAGAAGAAGAGCGAACCTCGCTGGGTCCGGCCGGTGATCCATACCGCGGTGTCGTCCAGGGCGCCGATCGTCAGCTGGTAGGCACGGTCGCTGTCGATCCAGCCCGGCACCAGCGCCTGCAGCCGGGCCACGGCGTTGCGGCCGTAGAACATCGCCAGGCCCAGGACGAACGTCACTGCGGTCAGGCCCAGGGCCGGGGTGATGCCGTGCCACAGCGCCAGGTGCCCGGGCGGGGCCTCGGAGCCGTGCACAAAAAGCTCCGCGTAGGGCTGGATCCAGGCGTCAACGGTGGCAGGCCACAGCCCGTAAAGGATTGTGAGGAGGCTCAGGATCGCCGGCGCGGCGAGGAACGCCGGTTTGACCGGCTTGAAGGCCGTGGGCTCCACGCCGGGCTTGAGGGCGAAGGCTCCCCACATGAACCGGGCGCTGTAGGCGAAGGTCAGGATGGAGCCCAGGACCACACCGGCCAGGAGCCAGGGTCCGGTCCCGGTCTCCGACTTGTACTGGAGGAAGGCCTCGAACACCGATTCCTTGGCGACGAAGCCGGCCAGCGGGGGCACGCCCGCCATCGAGGCCGCGCCGATCGCCGCGACGACCGCCAGTGCCCTGGCCGATCCGTAGACGCCGGAGAGCTCGCGGATGTCCCGGGTCCCGGACTGGTGGTCGATGATGCCCACCACCAGGAAGAGCGTGGCCTTGAACAGCCCGTGCGCCAGGAGCAGGGCTATTCCGGCGAGTGCCGCGTCGGGAGTGCCGAGGCCCACCACCATGGTCATGAAGCCCAGCTGGCTCACGGTGCCGTAGGCGAGGATGAGCTTGATATCTGTCTGCCGGAGGGCCCGGTAGCCGCCCACCAGCATGGTGGCCAGGCCCAGGCCGAGCACGATCGGCAGCCACGCCGCGGTGTCCGCGAATCCGGGGGCCAGCCGGGCCACAAGGTAGATCCCGGCCTTCACCATGGCCGCGGCGTGCAGGTAGGCGCTCACGGGGGTGGGGGCAGCCATTGCGCCGGGGAGCCAGAAGTGGAACGGCACCAGGGCGGATTTGGTGATCGCACCGATCAGGATGAGGACGACGGCGGCGTTCACGACCCCGCCTGCGGGGCCGGCGACCAGGGCGGGAGCCAGGTCCATGATGGCCTGGATCCGGTAGGTTCCGGCCGTCGAACCGAGCATGATGAGCCCCACGAGCATGGCCAGGCCGCCGGCGGTGGTCACCACGAGTGCCTGCAACGCCGAGCGCCGCGCGGACAGCCGGGTGCGGGCGTAGCCGATCAGCAGGTAGGACAGCACCGTGGTCAGTTCCCAGAAGATGAACAGCAGCAGAAGGTCATCAGCGGTAACGAGGCCGAACATCGCCCCGGCAAAGGCCAGGAGCTGGGCGCCGAAACCGCCGAGGTAGTCGTCCTTGTCCTTGAAGTAGCGGGCGCAATAGACCAGCACCAGCGCACCCACCCCCAGCACCAGCAGGGACATGATCCAGGCCAGGGCATCCATCCGGAACGCGAGTTCGAGCTGCAAGCCGGGAATCCAGGGGATGACTTCGGTAATCGCCCCGTCAGAACCTGAATAGACTGTGCCTGAATAGACTTCGTCGTGCTGCAGCAGCAGCCAGATAAAGGAGGCCGCGGGGACCGCGGCCAGGGCGAAGAACGAATTCCTGCCAAACTTTCGGAACAGCAGCGGGGCCACAGCAGCCACCGCAAAGTGCACGGCAAGGACTGTGATCACTGGTATCTCCGCAACGTCAGAAAGTCGATTGTCAGCAAGTTGGAGCAGGCGGGTCATTTGTTAGGTTCGGTGCCGTCAGTTTACCAAGCGTGTACAAATTCTTTTGGCCGGGACACCGGCCGCTGAACAATTCGACGCAAATGTGAAGCCGGGGTTAAACCCCGGCTGGCAAAACCCCCTCCCGCTCCCCCTCGGAGGACGCCCTGGGCGGCTACGATTCTGGCTATGAACACTGCCGCCGCCCCAGAGGCCATGCGCCCCTCGGAACTGGAATCGGGAAGTCCCGTCCCGCACCGGGGCCGGATCCTCGCGTGGGCCTCGTGGGACTGGGGTTCGTCAGCCTTCAACGCCGTCATGACAACATTCGTTTTCACCGTCTACCTGACCTCCAGGGCATTCGGCGGGGAGGACCAGGCCTCGGCAGTCCTGGGCGCCGCGCTGGCCGTCGCCGGCGTGGCCGTTGCCCTCCTGGCCCCGGTCACCGGGCAGCGCTCGGACACGGGCGGCCGGCGGAAGCTGTGGCTGGGGGTCAACACGGCCGCCGTCGTCGTCCTGACCGGGCTGTG
>Ga0207683_10001164_pt1 | contig 23801 bp, 17 predicted proteins | sample KBSM73metaG_FD_184333 | JGI IMG/M metagenome (GOLD analysis project Ga0207683, IMG submission 184333) | Miscanthus rhizosphere microbial communities from Kellogg Biological Station, Michigan, USA - KBS M7-3 metaG (SPAdes) (version 2) | ecosystem: Host-associated > Plants > Roots > Rhizosphere >... | reverse complement strand
GGGAGCGCCGCCGACCGGCATCGTCAGTTCACTTCAACCCGGACTGGTCGGCGAATTTCTCGCGACACCGGAACGAGGCTTCTGGTTGTCGCGTATGCGCGAGTACTACGCGCGCAAAGGCGCGGCGACCGGTCCGGTGCCCGCTCAGGGACCCCGGGCGCCCGCCCTGCCGGCCGTGCCCGGTGCGAACAACTGGGTACCGGTGGGACCGGCTGTCGCCGCCGGCGGTCAGGCGGATGGCCGACCGTCGATTGGCGGCCGAACCTCGCGATTCGCCATCGTCGCGGGCGGTTCTCGCATCTATGCGGCCACGGCCAACGGCGGGGTGTTCCGCTCCGATGACGCCGGGGCGTCTTGGCGCTCCACGATGGACGGCTTCGACGTCGATCCCACGAGCTTCGCCTCCGCCAGCCTGTGCTGTGGCGCTATCGCCGTGTCCGTGACGGATCCGGATCGGGTGTACGTCGGAACCGGCGAGGGCGATACCGATGCGTTGTTCACGTTGCGCTTGACGAACGCGCTGCCGGCATATCGCGGAATCGGTCCCATTCGCTCCGACAACGGCGGCGGCTCCTGGATCCTCGAACCGTCGACGCCGGACCTCGCCGGCTTCGACTTCTTCGCGCTCGCGGTCGACCCCGACGATCAGGACAACGTCGTGGGCGCCACAAACAATGGTCTATATCAACGCACGGTTAGTGGTGGGTCGGTGATGTGGCAACGCCGCCGCACAGGTGCCCACACGAGCGTCGTCGTGACTCGAGCCGCAGGGGTGACGAACTTCTTCGCGGCGATGCGCGGCGGCGGGGTGTTCCGCTCGAGTAACGGCACCGCGTGGGCTGCGCTCGGCAGCAGCTTCCCCACGACGAACGTTGGGCGAATTGCGCTCGGCGTCCAGTCCGACAACCCCAACGTGCTGTATGCGCTCGTGGCGAACACCTCCGGCGGCCTGCAAGGTGTCTATCGCCTCGACGGAATGACCGGTGCGTGGACGTCGATCAGCGGAGCGCCGGCGCTGCTGCCAGGCTCGCAGGGCGACTACGACCTCTGCATAGCGGTTGATCCGGCGAACGCCAATCGGATCTACCTCGGCGGAGACCGGACGTCGGTTTCCCCGTTTCCCGGCAGCATCCATCGCTGCCTGGTGAGCGCGGCTGGAGCGGCCTATTCGATGACGTCGACAGCAATCGGCAGTGCGGCGCACGCTGATGTCCACGCCCTCGATTTCCCGCCCGGTGACCCGACCCGGCTATGGGCCGGAACGGACGGCGGTGCGTTCATCAACCTGGATCCCGCCGGTAGCGGACAGTTCGAGCCTCGCAACACCGGCCTCTCCTCCTTGTGTGCGAACTACCTCGGGCTCAGCGCCAGCGAGCCCGCCGTCATGTTCTGCGGTCTGCAGGACAACGGCACGATCCGCTATATCGGCGAGGAGCTGTGGCGGGATGTGCTGTTCGGCGACGGCGGATACTGCGTCGTGCACCCAACCGATCCGTTTCAGGTGCTGGCCTACGCCAACGGCAAGGTGTATCGCACAGCAGTCGGGGGCCGCGACTGGGGCGACTGGACGCAGGTCATGGCACCGGCGTGGGGGATCATGGCCGAGCCATTGGTTGGGGCGCCCGGGTCACCGCGGGTCGCGTTCGCGGCGTTCACTGCCGCCGGTGCCGCCGCAATCTACGTGTCCGACGACTTCGGGCAGACCTGGCCGGCCGTCGCCAGTCCGACCATCACCGTGCCCTCGGGTAGCGGCGGGGTGTTCTCGATGGTCTTCGCGTCACCGACGCGCATGTATTTCGGAACGACGGCCGGCCGGGTCTTCCAGGCCGATCTGAGCGGAGGCGCGTGGACCGCCACCCGCATCGACAACGCGCCGGGCGGAGCCTTGGGGCTGGTTGCTCTCATTGCTGACATCGCCGTCGACTGGTCCGATGCGACGCTGTCGTCGATCTACGTATGCCTCGGCGGGTCCGGTGATGCTCGGCATGTCTGGCATTTCACCGGTACCTCGTGGCAGTCCCGCAGCGGCTCCGGCGCGACGTCCCTCCTCGACGTCGAGCACAACGCGATTCTCGTCGACCCGGCGAATCCGACCAACGTCTACGTTGGCGCTGATCTCGGCGTCTGGCTTTCCACAGACAGTGGTGGCACCTGGACACCGCTCGAACGCGGTCTCCCGGATGCGCCGGTGCTCGACTTGCAGCTACACGCGGGAGCGCGCCTCCTACGCGCCGCCACGCATGGTCGCGGAGTCTATGAGTACCGGCTCGATCCGCCCGTGCTCGGAGGCGTCGAACTCTATGTCCGCGACACGTTTCTCGACCTGGGCCGAGGCGGTTCGACGGACGGCCGGCTGGACCCGTCGGTATGGCCGACCGGTCCGGCGTGGCACTGGCTCTCACCGAACATCAAGGTCGATGCACCGACCCCGGCCGGCTACCAGACGCCGACCGATCAGATCGATTTCCTCCAGTTCCACGAGACGATCGTCGACGGTAGTCAAGGTGTCGAGACAATCGGCCTGCCGGAGGTAGTGCATAACCGGCTCTACGCGTTGGTCCACAATCGCGGCCCGCTACCCGAGTCCGCGGTGCAGGTGATGGCGGCGGTCACGAATGCGTCGACCGTGCTCAAACCGCTGCCCCCTGCCTACGCAGCCGACGTGCAAGCCGGATCGCCACTATCGGGAACGGATTGGACCACGCTAGGCGTCGTGACGCTGACTGACCTGCGTCCCGGCTTTCCGCAAGTGGCTGCGTTCGACCTTCCGTCGACCATGCTCCCGATACCCGCCAGCCTGCCGGGCCAATCGCATTACTGTTCACTGGCTCTGCTGCACTCGGCGTCCGATCCGTACACGAACACCGAACGCACCGTCGACACGCTCACCGTTGCTGACCGGAAGGTCGCGCAGAAGAACCTCCACATCGTCCAGTTCGTCGGTACCCCACCGCCGCCGGAGACAACGACCGGCATGTGGGTCCGGCTCGATGTCGGCGGCCATCGGTTCGGCCGCGGCACCAAGGACCCGAGGATCGATCTGCAGGTCGACGCGACTGAATTCGCCGGCCGGCTCGCGCTGGTCGCTCCGCCTGCCCTGATCGAACGAGACGCGATCAAGGCGGCGAAGCTGGCGACCCTTCCGCGAGGCCAACTCACCAAGTGGCTGAAGCGACACCGCGACGACGCCGTGCGGTTGCAACGCGAAGGCAAATTGTCCGAGCGTGACCTCGCGCGGCTTCTCGCCGCCATGACCGAGGTCGAGAAGTCACCGCTGCTGGAGATCGGTGGTGCGAAGGTAACAACGCTCGCGCAATTGCGGATTCGGCCCGGCTCTACGCAGACGATATTCATCCGGATCGACCCGCCGGCTAAGGCCAAGCCGGGTGCCGAATGGCGATTCTCGGTCATCCAGCGCAACAGCCGAACGGCTGAGGTGCAGGGTGGAGCGGCTTATGTCGTGCAGGTCGTCGAGCCTTTCCAGCGGCAGTAAGTTCCCCCATTCGATTGGAATACCCGTAGCGTCCCGCGCATCCGTGGTGCGGATGAGCGCGGTTGAGCAGCTCACCTGACCCATTGGTACCACGCATGCGCGGGACGCCACGGGTTGAGGCCGTCCTTTCAGTGTCATCGCCGACCGATTGATCTGACACGCGCCTAGCTGTGCCCGTTAGAGGGTGTCGTCGGCGCTTGGGACGGGGACGGCGCCGACGTCGAGGGCGCGGTCGATGGTGTGGTCCACACGGCGGACGGACCGATCGTGGCGAGCGCGTGCGCCAAGACCTTGACTATCTCCGGCACAGGGAGCTTCTTCGCGACCGGCCCGAGCAGGGCCTGCGCGTCCGCCGCGGAGACGAACGGAAGTCGTTTCTCCTGATCCAGATCGGCTCGATCCTGGTCGGACAGGTTGGGATCACTCCGTTGCGCTTCGATCAGCCGATCGGCCAGCCCGGCGGCTCCGGTTACGTTCGCGACGGCTGCGTTGAAGTTGTCGACGACTTTCACGGTGTCACCGATGGCGAAGAAGTCGACCGCGAGAATGTTCGGCAGCATCCGGCGAACGTCCTCGCATTGCTGCATGCGGGCGGTCAACGTCGCCAATGAGTTGACCTCGGTCGCCTCGCCCGGATCGGGCGGCCCGTTCGGTCGGAGCCAGTGATTGACGAGCAGCATGGGATTTGTGCTGGCGCCCCGGTTGGGCCGGCAGTTGAACTGGTTGATCGCCGTGAAGGTGTAAGGCGTTTCTTGCATGAGGTCATAGCTACCGATCAGCCACGGTGCCTGATGAGCGTGATTCTCCGAGGTGACGATCACCCGCTGTTTGCGTTCGATCTTGCCACCAATCGGATTGACGAGATCAAGCATCGTCGGTAGCGGCTTGGACAGATCCGGCGTGTAGACGCGATCCCACAGGTGGCCGGCTTTCAGGGCCTTCTCCAGATCAGCCGGTTGCACATAATCCTCGACGTCCAGAATGATCACGTCGGTCACATTGCGGTTGAGGAAGTCGTTGATCTGCGAGAACACAGTCGACGCTTTCACCGCGCCGAGCTCGCAATAGTCGTGACAGAGATATATGTCGTTCTTCTTGCCCGACGTGTCCGCGGTTCCGGTCAAGGCGCCGAGCCGATCGAGCTCCTTGACGGCGTTGCTACCGAACTCGCGCTGGATGTCGGAGCGATTTGCTCCGCCGGCGAGATTCGTTCGGACGATGCCGTTGTCCTTGTAACCGTAGTAGGCGTCGATGAGCAGGGCTCGGGCGCCCAAGTTGAGCTGCTCGGGGATGCTCACGGTGTGTTCCGCGCCGAAGAAGTTGTAGGCGCTGGAGGACATCGAATTGTGGCTGCCGGCAAACACGACCTGGTTCAACGGTTCCAGGCACACCTCGATTGATCCGTTGCAGCCGTCTGCCCTGGGGTTCGCCTTCCCGGGCTGGTTGGTGATAACCACGGCCGTGGCCGTCGCGGCGGTTGTCAACACGATGCACCCGACCATGGCCGCCACTACTGCCCCGATCTGGCGTTTGCGGACCGGGCGATTTCGCCGGCCGGGGGCGATCACCCCGAGCATTCCCAAGATTACAACGAACGCCACGTAGCAGGCGATCGCCGCCAGGATCAGTCCGACCCAGTATGCGAGGTCGTTCGGTCGAGTGATCAGGAGCGCCGCGACCGCTACGGCCAGTAGGGCACCGGATAGCTGCCACCACGGCCGCGTGCGAGCCCAGCGGAACCAGGAGCGCACGCGGGCCGCTCGAGTGCCGATGGTGGCGCCGTCGTTGCCCGGCGCAAACGCCAGGAGCAGGCCAATTATCGACATGGCCCAGCCGGCTCCGACCAGGCGGCCGAGCAGTACTTTGATGAACGCGGCAACGGCCGCCCCTCGGCCGGGGTCGGCGCTTGACCCGAGATCCTCGAACAGCGGGGTGGCGATACCCAGCCCGATCGGGAGCGCGCCCGCAATGGCCATGGTGAAGCCCATGAACCGGGTCGCCCGCACCGGCTCCTTAGCCTTTATGAGTACGAGCAGCAGGATTGCGACACCCAGAATGCCGACCGGAATATAGAGCAACGGAACCCACGTACTGACCCGGGCGGCGGCGTCAACCGCTCGATTCTGCGAAATGTTCGCCGTCGCATTGAGCACGTTGTCCGGGAGTTTGTCGGCCAGCTTGGGGTCCACGGCCTGCAAGGCGGCCTTGATGCTCGCCGCCGCGTTGGTCGCGCCGGCACTGGACAGAGAGGTATTGCTGATCTGGAAGATCTGGTGATGCGCGCCGGCAGCGAAGGAGTGCACGGCCGCGAGCACGGCTGGCGTGTTTATCGCCTCGGCGACGGCCTTCGCTGCCACTGGTCGCGCAGCAGTGATCAACTTGTTGGATCGCGCCAACTGCAAGGTGGCTTGGTTGCCGATGTAATCTCGCACGGCCTGCTGCTGGACGGTTTTCGCAACGACATCGCCGAAGCCGTCGTCGTCGAGGACTCGTGTCGTCAGCCACCAGCCGGTGAGGCCGAGGATGATGAGCGCGATGCCGAGCAGTGACAACAGTTGCGAGGTCCACCGGCCGAACGTCCGGGTTCGAAAAAACGTCCGGATTCGAGCAGCCGCTCCGCGACCACGCTGCGCGGTGTCACCGGTCGGAGGTTCGCGAGGCGGCGAGTCGGATTTCCCCCCTGCGTCCGTCATGGCCGGACTATAAACGGGATCTTTGAGAATGGCAGTCCAGTGTGCCGCGGGGGACACCAGCTGTGCGATGGCTGAGGATGGGCGTATGGCGCGCAACGACCGACATGGGCGACATGCCGTCGCCCGAGTGGGTATTTCCGGCTGGCGGTACCCGCCTTGGCGTGGTGTGTTCTATCCGAAGGGACTCCGCCAGCGGGATGAACTGCGTTATGTCGCCGACCGGCTGACGTCGGTAGAGATCAATGGCTCCTTCTACGCCCTTCAGCGGCCAAGGAACTACGACGCTTGGTACGCGGAGACACCAGCGCAGTTCGTCTTCTCGGTCAAGGGGCCGCGGTTTATCAGCCACATGAAGAAGCTGCACGACGTCGACATACCCCTCGCGAATTTCTACGCGTCCGGCGTGCTCGCGCTGCGGGAGAAGCTCGGACCAATCCTCTGGCAACTGCCACCAAACCTTGGATTCAACCCGGCGCGGCTCGCGCAATTCTTCGCGAAGCTGCCCCGGACGACGTTCGCCGCGGCTCGCGTCGCCCGGAACCACGAGGACCGCCTCGCTGACCGCGCCCTGACCCGCGCCGACGCCGACCGGCCGCTGCGTTATGCCCTCGAGGTGAGGCACGCGAGCTACGAGACGAGGGAATTCGTCGATCTCATGCGCGAGCACGACGTGGCCCTGGTCGTAGCCGACACGGCCGGACGTTGGCCGCGGTTCTATGACGTGACGTCGGACATGGTGTACGTCCGCCTGCACGGGGACCAGGAGCTCTATGTCAGCGGCTATTCCGGCGAGGCGTTGACGATGTGGGCGGAGCGGATCCGCGAGTGGACCGCCGCGGGCCATGACGTCTTCGCCTACTTCGACAACGACGTCAAAGTTCGCGCACCATATGACGCGATCCAACTCCTGGAGCGGCTCGGCGACGGTCCGTCCCGATGATCATCCGCCGATGACCGCCGCTGACGCCCACAGAGCAACGGTCGCGGCGAGAAGCATAGGGAGGGTGCTTAGTGCGCCGAGCAGGTGGAACGCCCGCGCCGACGGGTGATGCGGCTCGGGGAGCTGTCGCCGCCACAGCAGCGTGGCCAACGAGCCGGCGAACGTGAGATTAGGCCCCACGTTGACGCCGACGAGCACAGCCAGCACGGCGAGCGGGGAGGCGGCGACGAGGGGCAGTAGCGCCAGCGTGGCCGGGAGGTTGTTCAGGAGGTTCGCCAGCAGGCCGCCGAGCAGCGCTAGCCCGATCAGGGCGGCCAAGTCGGTGCCGTCCGGCACGAGACGCGCCAGCGCGTCGTGTACTCCACCGGTGTTGACTCCTTGGAAGATCACGCCCAATGCCAGGACGAAGAACACGAACCCAGGGCTTGTCTCGTTGACCATCCGCCACCAGGTCGTTCGTCGAGCCTTCAGCGCGGGGACGGCGAGAGCGACCACGCCAAGCCAGGCCGCCCACGCGGGAGGCACGTCGATCGCCGACGTGACGACGAAACCGGCGATCGTTCCGGCCAGGATCATCAGGGGGTACCGCGGGGCGGCCGGCACCTGCCCGCCGTCGTCCCCCACAGAATCACCCGCTGCACGATTTCGCGGGGGCGCCGGATCGCTGCGTGATTTCGCTGATCCCCCGCGGCCCCCGGAATTCGGCCTGAGGTCCGCTCGGAAGAACCACCGGAGCGCCCCCCAATCGAGCAAACATGCCACCGTCCAGGGCAGGGCCATCAGAGCTGTGAACCGTCCGAACGAGAGGCCCGTCGCCGCGAAGGCGAGCAGGTTGGTCAAGTTTGAGACGGGGAGGAGCAGTGATCCGGAGTTGGCCAGGTGGGCGCAGGCATAGAGATGCGGCCGGCTGCGGACGCGCAGCTGCTGGGTCGTGCGCAGCACGACGGGGGTAAGGAGCACGACGGTGGCGTCCAGCGTCAGGACCGCGGTTACCCCAGCCGCGAGTGCGACCACGGTGCCGAGCAAACGCCGCGCCTGACCTCGGCCGATTCGGGCCGCCACCGCTCCTAGATAGTCGAATACGCCTGCCTCCGCGCAGAGGTGGCCGAATAACAGGATGCCGGCGAGGAAGAGAACGGTCGGTCCGAGTTCGCGCAGCGCGTCGCCGACCTGGGACCAGGACACGACCCGGCTCAGGATCAGGATGAGCGCGCCCGGCAAGGCGAATGCCGCCTCGGACAACCCCATTGGGCGGAGGATCGCGCCGAGCAAGGCGACGGCCAAGGCCGCCACTGAAAGTATCTCAGTGGCGATGTCGCTCAAGTCCTCACACCGGGCGGTGGCGCCGGCTCATCGGTATGTGTGGAATGCCGTCCTCGACGAATGGTTCCCCCGATACCTCGAATCCAAACCGCTCGTACCAGGCTCGCAAGGGCGATTGCGCATCGAGGAGCACGTCGGCTCCGGCCCGGTCGGTCAGTTCGAGCGCGCGCCACATCAGCCGGGCGGCCAGTCCGCTTGACCGCGCGGGCCGGGCGGTTGCGACCCGGCCGATCCGGTCCACTCGCCCGTCACGAACGATGCGGAGCGTGGCGAGGACATCACCGCCGGGGTCGGCCACCCATAACAGCCAGGTAGCTGGCTCAAGATCCCGCCCGTCGAGCTCGCGGTACGCACAGCGCTGCTCGACCACGAAGACGTCGACCCGCAACTGCAATATGCGGTACAGCGTTGCCGGGCTGACTTCCGACGCGCGAGCAACGTGAACCTCGAGTTCGGCCTCGGCCACGTGCCTATGGCACCAACCGGCGCGGGATCACTCGGATGCGCAGCGCGGTGCCGATCACGGATCGGGCGTCAGCTCGAAGTCGGCGAAGTCGAAGCCGGGTGATACGAAGCACGCGACCAGGGTCGCACGGTCCGTCGCGGGCTCCGCGGTCTGCCACTCGCCGCCATGGACGAGATACTGGCCACCCGCGCCCAGCTCGCACATGAAGTCCGGCACCGGCGTATCGGCCCGTCCGCCGACGGTCAGACGAACCGGGCCACCGCCCTGCCAGAGCCACAACTCGTCCGAGACCACCCGGTGCCAGGCCGACCGTTCACCCGGCAACAGGAGAAACGACACGCAGGTGGCGAGCGCCCGTTGACCTCGGCCGGTCGTCACCAGCTCGGGATGGCGGAAGCTCTCGCGGTACCAGCCACCCTCCGGGTGGCGCTGCATGCCCAGGGAGTGAGGGTCGGCGACCAGGGCTTCAGACGGCACAGTCACGGGGGAGACGGTAACCGCCCGCCCCGTTGGTCAACGCGCGGGAGGGTAGCGCCTACACTCAAGAACAACAGCTCGTGAATGTGTTCACAAACGGCTCGACGAGGACGTGGGAGCAAGCTCGTGACCGTGACGCAGGCGCCAACGCCGGCCGTGGCAGCGCAGTCGACGGTGGTGGACGACCGCGGCTATGACGCGGACGTCGTCGTCGTCGGTGCCGGCCCTGCTGGCAGCGCCGCCGCGTACTGGCTGGCGAGCGCCGGGCTCGACGTCGCGTTGCTGGAAAAGACGACTTTCCCCCGCGAGAAGGTGTGCGGCGACGGCCTCACGCCGCGCGGAACGCGCGCCCTCATCGACATGGGAATCGATGTCAGCCAGGCCGCCGGATGGGTGCACAATCGCGGCCTGCGGGTCATCGGGGGCGGCCTGCGACTCCACCTCGACTGGCCCGAGCTCACCAGCTTCCCGTCCTACGGCCTGGTCCGGCCGCGGTCCGATCTGGACGCGTTGCTCGCCAATCGGGCCGTCTCAGCCGGTGCCGTCCTGCACGAGCAGACGGCGGTCACCGAGCCGGTGCTCGACCGAGCCGGCCGGGTGGCCGGCGTGCAGGCCAAGACGGGCGCGGACAAGACGCCCGTGACCTACCGCGCGCCGATCGTGCTGTCCTGCGACGGTGTTTCGGGCAAGCTGGCGCAGCAGCTGGGCCTGCACCGCAACGACCGGCGGCCGATGGGCGTGGCGGTCCGGCGTTACTACGCGAGCCCCCGCACCCACGACGATTATCTCGAGTCGTGGCTGGAGATGTGGGACGGCCCGATGGGTGGCGATGACGCCAAGCTGCTGCCCGGCTACGGGTGGATCTTCGGCATGGGCGACGGCACCGTGAATGTCGGCCTCGGCGTGTTGAACTCCTCGGCGAGCTTCCAACGGACCGACTATCGAACGATGCTTACCCGCTGGCTCGACACCACACCGGAGGCCTGGGGGCTGCGCGAGGTCAACGCCACCGGCCCGATTCGGGGCGCCGGTCTGCCCATGGGATTCAACCGGACTCCGCATTACACCCGGGGTCTGCTCCTGGTCGGGGACACCGGCGGTTCGGTCAACCCGTTCAACGGCGAGGGCATCCCGTACGCGATGGAGTCGGGGAAGCTGGCGGCCGAGACTGTGGTCCAGGCGCTGGCCCGCCCGTCCGGTCCGCACCGGGAGCGCGCCCTCGCTTCTTATCCTGCGGCGATGGCGGCCGAATGGGGCGCTTATTACCGCTTGGGCGGCGTGTTCGTGAGGCTCATCGGTCAGCCTGCGGTCATGCGCGCCTGCACCCGCCACGGTCTGCCGCATCCGGCGCTCATGCGCTTTCTGCTCAAACTGCTCGCCAACCTCCACGACCCCCGCGACGGTGATCTATCTGACCGGACTATCTCCGTCCTGACCCGACTGATCCCTGCGGTGCGTTAGGCATGCCTCACCTCTGCTTGACTCTCGGCTAAGCACTAGCCTGGCGACGCTAAATGCGTCGCCGGCCATCCAATCAAATACGAGGAGAGAGGGAGGCAGTCACCGTGCTCGCGCCCTACCTGCCGATCGTGTTGTTGTTCGCGCTCGCGACCCTCTTCGCCCTCTTCTCGGTGTCGATTGCCCCGTTCACTGGGCCCAAGCGCTACAACCGGGCGAAGCTCGACTTCTACGAGTGCGGCATCGAGCCGACCCCGACGCCGGAAGGGCCGAATCGCTTCCCTATCAAGTACTTCTTGACCGCGATGCTGTTCATCATCTTCGACATCGAGATCATCTTCTTGTATCCGTATGCCGTGGCGAACAAGCAGCTAGGCCTGTTCGGGCTGGTAGAGATGATCTTCTTCATTGTCACCGTCTTCATCGCCTACACCTATGTGTGGCGGCGGGGCGGGCTGGATTGGAACTAAGCGATGACGAGCGCATCTAGAGCAGGTGAGCGACCCGATGGCTATCGCGTCGCTCGGGCGGAAGACCGGCGCCGAGCGAAGCGGAGGTTGACATGGGCCTAGAAGAAAAGCTGCCCGACGGCGTGCTTCTCGCGAGCGTCGAGAAGCTCGTCAACTGGACCCGCAAGTCTTCGCTGTGGCCGGCGACGTTCGGCTTGGCGTGCTGCGCCATCGAGATGATGACGTTCGGTGCCCCACGATACGACTCGGCCCGGTTCGGCATGGAGGTATTCCGGCCATCACCACGCCAAGCCGACCTGATGATCGTCGCTGGGCGGGTCAGTCAGAAGATGGCTCCGGTATTGCGGCAGATCTACGATCAGATGGCCGAGCCGAAGTGGGTGCTGGCCATGGGCGTGTGCGCCAGCTCGGGCGGGATGTTCAACAACTACGCGATCGTGCAAGGCGTCGATCACGTCGTCCCGGTCGACATGTACCTTCCTGGCTGTCCACCGCGACCCGAGATGCTGATCGACGCCGTCCTCAAGCTGCATCACAAGATCATGAACGAGCCGCTCGGACCCAAGCGAGCGAAGCGGCTCGCCGATCAGAAGGTGGAACTCGTCCCGTCAAGCCAGAGGTTCGCCCGATGACCGGACCAGCTGACGAAACCCCGGCCGCGGCGACGGAGCAGCCGGCGGCCGACATCGAGCGAGTCACGCCGGTCGCCGGCTCGACGGTCGACTCGCCGTTCGGTGTCGAGGGTCGCGGCATGTTCGGCGTCTCCGACTCCGGCGACACGAGCGGCTTCGGCGGCCTGGTCCGCGAGCCATGGAGTGCACCGGCCGCCACTCGGCCGTTCGGCGGGTATTTCGACGAGGTCGTCGACGCATTGGCGGCGGCCTACCCTGAGTTCGACGTTGCAGTTACCAAGATCGTCGTCGACCGGGACGAGCTCACCCTGTACATAACCAAGGAGCACATCCGGTCCGTGGCCCGAACGATGCGCGACGACCCGGCATTGCGCTTCGAGCTGCTAGCCAACCTCTCCGGCGTCGACTACATCGGCAGCATCAACCGGTTCCACGTCGTCTACAACCTGACCTCCATGACGTATCGACGTCAGGTCCGGCTGGAGACCTCAGCCAGCCTCGAGGACCCGCACGTGCCGTCGGTGACGGCCGTGTATCCCGGGGCGGACTGGCAGGAACGAGAAACCTACGACATGTTCGGCGTCATCTTCGACGGGCATCCAGCGCTCACCCGCATCCTGATGCCGGACGACTGGGATGGCTTTCCGCAACGCAAGGACTATCCACTGGGCGGGATTCCAGTGCAGTACAAGGGCGCCACCATCCCGCCGCCGGACGAACGGCGGGCCTACCGATGAGGCACCTATCGGATCGCTCGCCCCGCTCTCGACTTGGCGGAGACGCCGCTGCGAGCACCCCACCAAGTCGCTCGCCCCGCTCTCGACCTGGCGGGGATCCCGGTGCCGGAGAAGCGAGGCCGGAATGAACGACATCTATTCCCCGTCGCGCGAGACGACAGAGGGCCGCGTCTACACCGTCACCGGCGGGGACTGGGACACGACGTTCGGCGGCGGCGACCCCATCGGCGAGGAACGCATCGTCCTCAACATGGGCCCGCAACATCCCTCCACGCACGGCGTGCTGCGGCTGGTCCTCGAACTCGAGGGCGAAACCGTCACCGACTGCCGGCCGGTCATCGGCTACCTGCACACCGGGATCGAGAAGAACACCGAGTTTCGCACCTGGACCCAGGCCGTGACCTTCCTGACCCGAGCCGACTACGTGGCGCCACTGTCCAACGAAGCGGTGTATTGCCTGGGAGTCGAACGGCTGCTCGGGGTGGAGGTTCCCGAGCGGGCGCAGCTGATTCGGGTGATGCTCCTGGAGATCAACCGGGTCGCCTCGCATTGGGTCTGGCTGGCCACCGGCGGCCTGGAAATCGGTGCGCTGACCGCGATGACCAACGGATTCCGCGCCCGGGAGCGGTGTCTCGACGTACTCGAGCTCATTACCGGACTGCGGATGAATCATGCGTACATCCGTCCCGGTGGGGTGGCTCAGGACCTGCCGGATGGCACCGAGGCAAAGGTCCGGGACTGGCTGGTCGAGACGCGCAAGGAATTGGACGGCGTCGAGAAGCTGCTGCGCGGACAGCCGATCTGGGTGAATCGGCTCAAGGACGTCGGTTGGCTTGGCGTCGAGGGCTGCCTCGCCCTGGGCGTGACCGGCCCGCTGCTGCGCGCAGCCGGTCTGCCCTGGGATCTGCGCAAGACGATTCCCTACCTCGGCTACGAGACGTTCGACTTCGAGGTGCCGACGGACGATCGCGGCGATTGCTGGGCGCGGTTCGTGGTGCGCGTCGCCGAGATGCATGAGTCACTGAAGATCGTCGAGCAGGCGCTGGACCGATTGGCACCGGGACCCACCATGATCGACGATCCCAAGATCGCCTGGCCGGCAAAGCTCGCGCTCGGCCCGGACGGGCTGGGTACCTCGCTGGAGCACGTGCAAAAGATCATGGCCGGTTCGATGGAGGCACTGATCCACCACTTCAAACTGGTTACCGAGGGCTTCCGGGTACCGCCGGGTCAGGTCCACCAGGCGGTAGAGGCACCGCGAGGAGAACTCGGCTGCCACATCGTCAGCGACGGCGGCACCCGCCCATTCCGCATCCATCTGCGTGAGCCCTCCTTCATCAACCTGCAGGCCACCTCGGCGCTGGCGGTAGGTGGCTTGATCGCGGACGTGATCGCCTCCGTGGCTTCGATCGATCCGGTGATGGGTGGGTGCGACCGATGACGGAGACAAGGCCGGCGAACTTCCGGACGTCGGTGATGAACATCGACCGCCCGGGTGATCCGAGCGTCTTCGGCGACGACGTCCGCGCGGCCGCGGCCGAGATCATCGCGCGATACCCGACCGGCCAGGCCCGCTCGGCACTACTCCCGATGCTGCATCTCATGCAGTCGGAGCAGGGCTACATCACGCCGGATGGCATCGCGTTCTGCGCCGAGATGTTCGACCTCACCAAGGCGCAGGTGGCCGCGGTCGTCACCTTCTACACGATGTTCAAGCGCAGCCCCACCGGCGAATTCCTCGTCAGCGTGTGCCGGAACCCGTTGTGCGGGCTGCTGGGTGGAGATGACATCTACGCTGCCCTGTCCGAAGCGCTCGGCATCGGCATGAACGAGACGACCGCGGACGGCACCATCACGTTGGAACACGCCGAATGCCTCGCTGCCTGCGACTACGCCCCTGTCGTGACCGTCAACTACGAGTTCTTCGACAACCAAACCGTCGGCTCGGCGATGGCGTTGGTGGCAAGCTTGCGGGCGGGTGAGCGGCCGACGCCGACGCGGGGCGCACCCTTGTGCTCCTTCCGCGAGATCGAGCGACTCATCGCCGGATTCCCCGACCCGAGGGCGGACGCCCTGGAGTGGGAGGCCACCGGAGCACCGACCGAGGCCGGCGTGCGGCTGGCCCTCGAACGGGACGAGTCAGCACCCTCCTACGCGAATCGCGCCGAGAACACCTTGGCACCGCCAGGTACCGAGGCCCTTGGTCAGCCGACAAGCGCCCATGACGCGCCGCTGACCACTTCTGCGTCGGACTCAGAGAACCCCGCACCGCCCCCTGGGCAGAAGGAGGGTTGACGTGCCGCTCACCCCGGTGCTCACGAAGCGGTTCGGGACCAACCAGCCGTGGAAGATCGCCAACTACGAGGCGCTGGACGGCTACACGGCGCTGCGGGTCGCCCTTACGCAGAACCCCGATTCGCTGATCGAAACGGTGCGTAACTCCAACCTCCGCGGCCGCGGTGGCGCCGGCTTTCCGACCGGCATGAAGTGGGCCTTCATCCCGCAGGCCAAGCCCGGTGAGCCGGTCAAGCCCCATTACGTCGTGGTCAACGCCGACGAGGGCGAACCGGGAACCTGCCGCGATCTGCCCCTGATGATGAACGACCCGCACTCGATGATCGAGGGCATCATCATCGCGTGCTATGCGGTGCGCGCGGAACACGCATTCATCTACATCCGCGGCGAGGCCGTACATGCGATCCGGCGGGTGCTCGCCGCGGTGGGGGAGGCGTACGAGCGCGGATACGTGGGGCGCAACATCCTCGGCTCCGGCTTCGACTGTGAAATCACCGTGCACTGCGGCGCCGGCGCCTATATCTGCGGCGAGGAGACGGCGCTGCTCGACTCCCTGGAGGGCAAGCGAGGCCAGCCTCGCCTCAAGCCGCCCTTCCCAGCCACGAACGGCCTCTACGACGCGCCAACCGTTGTCAACAATGTCGGCAGCCTGGCCAGCGTTCCGTACATCGTCTTGGGTGGGTCGGACTGGTTCAAGCTCATGGGTCCTGAGGGTTCGCCCGGCCCGTGCATCTACTCGTTGTCCGGACGTATCGTTCGGCCGGGTCAGTACGAGGCCCCAATGGGAACCACCCTCCGCGAGCTGATCGACATGGCCGGTGGGATGAGCCGCGGCAAGCCGCTCAAGTTCTGGACGCCGGGCGGCTCGTCCACACCACTGTTCACCGCCGAGCACCTCGATGTGCCACTCGACTTCGATTCGACCGTCAAGGCCGGATCCATGCTCGGCACGTCGGCGATGATGATCTTCGACGAGGGCGACAGCGTCGTGCGGGCCGTCCTGAAGTGGACGCAGTTCTACGAGCACGAGTCCTGCGGCAAGTGCACGCCGTGTCGCGAGGGCACCTACTGGCTGGCTCAGATCCTCGAACGGATCCTCCACGGCGGAGGCACCGAGGAGGACTTGGACACCTTGCTCGATGCGAGCGACAACATCCTTGGTCGCTCGTTCTGCGCCCTCGGCGACGGCGCGGCGAGCCCGGTCATGTCGTCGATTCAGTACTTCCGGAACGAGTATCTCGACCTCATCGCCGGTACAGCCGCTCCCACCGACGAGACCCCCGCCCTCGCAGGAGCTCACTGACATGACCCTTGCGCCACAGCGGCCGGCCCGCGCCGAGGATTTGATCACGGTCACGATCGACGACGTGGAGGTTTCAGTGCCTAAGGGCACTCTGATCATCCGCGCCGCCGAGGAAATAGGCATCCAGATCCCCCGCTTCTGTGACCACCCATTGCTCGACCCGGCCGGCGCCTGCCGCCAATGCCTTATCGAGGTCACCGACATGGGCAACGGCCGGGGCATGCCCAAGCCGGCCGCGGCCTGCACCACGACCGTCATGCCCGGCATGGTCGTCAAGACCCAGCTCACCTCGCCGGTTGCCGACAAGGCGCAGCAAGGCGTCATGGAAATGCTCCTGATCAACCACCCGCTGGACTGTCCCATCTGCGATAAGGGTGGCGAGTGCCCGCTGCAGAACCAGGCGATGAGCAACGGTCGGGCTGACACCCGATTCCACGATGTCAAGCGGACCTTCCCGAAGCCGATCGCGATCTCGAGCAACGTGCTGCTCGACCGGGAACGGTGCGTGCTCTGTCAGCGCTGCACCCGCTTCTCCTCCCAAATTGCGGGTGACCCATTCATCGACCTGCTCGAGCGCGGCGCCCAGCAGCAGATCGGCACATCCGACGAGGTGCCGTTCCAGTCCTATTTCTCCGGCAACACCGTGCAGATCTGTCCGGTGGGCGCCCTGACCGGGGCCTCCTACCGCTTCCGAGCCCGCCCGTTCGACCTCATGAGTACCAGCACCGTCTGCGAACATTGCTCGTCCGGCTGCGCCCTGCGAAACGACTGGCGACGTAGCACGATTACCCGGCGCTTGGCCAGCGACGACCCCGACGTCAACGAGGAATGGAGCTGCGACAAGGGCCGATGGGCGTTCCACAATGCGACGCAACTTGATCGTCTGACGACGCCGTTGGTGCGAGACGAATCCGGCGGCCTGGTGCCGGCGAGCTGGCCCGAGGCACTGGAGCGGGCCGCTACCGGCCTGTCCGAGGCTCTCGACAACGGGGGGGTCGGAGTGCTTCCCGGCGGGCGCCTGACCGAGGAAGACGCGTATGCGTATGCCAAATTCGCCCGGGTCGCGCTCGGCACGAACGACATCGATTTCCGCGCTCGGCCGGGGAGCACGGAGGAATTGGCCTTCCTCGGCGCGCAGGTGGCCGGGACCACGCCGGACCACGTTTCGTACGCGACGCTCGAGGCGGCGCCGACCGTTTTGCTCGCCGGGCTCGAACCGGAGGAAGAGAGCCCGATCGTCTTCCTGCGATTGCGCAAGTCGACTCGGCTGGGACGCGCTCGAGTCCACTCCATCGCGCCGTTCGCTTCCCATGGGCTCATCAAGCTCGACGGCACGCTCATTCAGGTTCGGCCCGGTGAGGAGGCCGAGGCGCTACTGGCCCCGGACAGCCCGTTGCGCGATGAGCTGAGCCGCGACGGCTCGGTGATTCTGGTTGGTGAGCGGCTGGCGACGGCACCTGGGGCGCTGTCCGCGGCCGCGGCGTTGGCCGAGCGCACCGGTGCGCGCCTGGCTTGGGTGCCGCGGCGCGCTGGTGAGCGGGGAGCTGTCGACTCCGGGGCGGTGCCCACGCTGCTACCTGGCGGTCGTCCGGTCAGTGACGACAAGTCACGGATCGAGATCGAGCGGGCCTGGGCCGCGAGCGTGCCCACCGCGCCAGGACGTGATCTTTCGCGGATTCTGGCGGCCGCCCGAGACGGCGAGCTAGCCGCTCTGGTCGTCGGCGGCCTCGATCCCGACGACCTCCCGGATCCGGCCCTCGCCGCCGAGACATGGGAACGGGTCGGTTTCCTGGTGAGCCTCGAGGTGCGGGCAAGTGCGGTCACCGAACGGGCTGACGTCGTCCTCCCGGTCGCGCCGCCGGCCGAGAAGTCCGGCCGCTACGTCACCTGGGAAGGACGGCGGCGTCCGTTCGAGTCGACGCTGACCGGCACGGGGGCGCTGGCGGACGGCCGGGTGCTCCATGCTCTGGCCGAGGAGCTGGACGTCGACCTGCTAATCCCGACAACCGAAGCTGCGCGCGACGAGATCGACCGAATCGGCGTCACCAAGGCGCGGCCGTCCATGCTGCCACTGCCGACCCGGCGAAGATCGGCCGCGCCGAACGGCACCGTCCTGGCGACCTGGCACGAGCTGCTCGATGCCGGGCGGATGTCGGACGGCGACGAAAACCTGGCTGGTACGGCGAAGCCGGCGCGCGCGCTCCTATCGGCGACCACGGCCGCGCGCGCCGGGGTCACCGACGGACAATTGCTGACAGTCTCGAGCGAGCGCGGCGGGGTCACCGTCCCGGCCGAGATCGCCGACCTGCCCGACGACGTCGTGTGGTTGCCAACCAATGCGCGCGGCTGCGCGGTACGGTCCAGCCTCGGGGCCGTCGCCGGAGATCCGGTGACAATTCGCCCGGCCGGCGCCGTCGCGATGTCCCAAGGAGGTGCACAGTGACTCCCGACGTACCGGGTTTCGGCGGTACCCCGTTCTGGATCGTCCTGATCAAGGTCGTTGGCGTCTTCGTGTTCCTCGTGGTGATGACGCTGTTCGCGATCGTGTTCGAACGCAAGGTCGTCGGCCGCATGCAGAACCGGATCGGCCCGAACCGGACCGGTCCGTGGGGCACGTTGCAGTCTCTCGCGGACGGCATGAAGCTGGCCTTCAAAGAGGAAGTCATCCCGGTTCTTGCTGACAAACCGGTGTACTTCTTGGCGCCGATCCTGTCCGCCGTGCCGGCCTTCTTGGCGTTCTCGGTCATCCCGTTCGGCCCGGTGGTCTCGATGTTCGGCCACGAGACGCCATTGCAGCTGACCGATCTGCCGGTCGGCGTGCTGGTCGTGTTCGCCTGCTCCTCGCTCGGTGTCTACGGCATCGTGCTGTCCGGCTGGGCATCCGGGTCGACCTACCCGCTGCTCGGTTCGCTGCGCAGCGCGGCCCAGATGATCTCCTACGAAGTGGCGATGGGTCTCTCGTTCGTCGCGGTCTTCCTCTTCGCAGGCTCGATGTCCACGTCGCGGATCGTGTTCGAACAACGGCACCTGTGGAACGTCATTCCGCTAGTTGTGTCCTTCCTCGTGTACGCGGTCGCCGTCGTCGGTGAGACCAACCGCGCGCCATTTGATCTGGCGGAAGCCGAGTCCGAGTTGGTCGGCGGATTCCACACCGAGTACTCGTCATTCAAGTTCGCGATGTTTTACCTGGCCGAGTACATCAACATGGTGACGGTGTCGGCGCTCGCGACGACGTTGTTCCTCGGCGGATGGCGGGCTCCGTGGCCGCTGTCGTTGTGGGACGGCGCGAACTCCGGGTGGTGGCCGCTTCTGTGGTTCACCGGCAAGGTCGTGCTGTGCATCTTCGTCTTCGTGTGGCTGCGGGGCACGCTGCCGCGCCTGCGTTACGACCAGTTCATGCAGTTCGGCTGGAAAGCGTTGCTGCCGATCAACCTGGCCTGGATCCTCGCCGTCGCCGCGATCCGGGTGCTCAACGACCGGGGCTGGCCGGCGTGGAAGTCGACCTTCGTCGTGGTCGTACCCGCGCTGCTCATCATCCTGGCCGTTTTCACGATCATCGACGTATCCAACAATCGGCGCCAGGCCGAGCTGGAGGCCGCCGACGAAGCCGAAGCCAACCTTGCGCCGGCGTTCCCGATACCGCCGCTGGATCTGCAGATTCCTGAGTCGCCACGTACGCGTGACCGGGTACCCGCTGGTGTGACCGCCGGGCGGGCAGAGTTACCCCAAGGAGAGAACCGGGATGGCTGACGCGCAGAGTGGGCCAGGCACCAGCGAGCCGAGCGGCACCATCGTCGGATTCGCCAAGGGCTTCGGGCTGACTTTCTCGACGATGTTCAAGCACGTCTATACCCAGCAGTATCCCTTCGACATCTATCCGACGGCTCCTCGCTACCACGGCCGGCACGTGCTCAATCGGCATCCCGACGGACTGGAGAAGTGCGTCGGCTGCGAGTTGTGCGCGTGGGCGTGCCCGGCTGACGCGATTTATGTCGAGGGCGGCGACAACACCGACACCGAGCGGTACTCGCCGGGTGAGCGATACGGCAAGGATTACCAGATCAACTACCTGCGCTGTATCTTCTGCGGTCTGTGCATCGAGGCCTGTCCGACCAGGTCGCTCACTATGAGCAACGAGTACGAGCTGGCCCTCGACGACCGCCAGCAGTTGATCTACACGAAGGAGCAGTTGATGGCGCCACTGCTTCCCGGCATGGAGGCGCCGCCGCATCCCATGCGCCTCGGCGACAACGAGAAGGACTATTACGTCGCCGAGTCCCAGGCTCCGTTGCAGCAGGGGCCTCCGCAGAGTGCCGCCAACGTCGCCGGCCGGCCCATCACCGGGCGGGCCATCGAGGTCGGACGGCACCACGGATGAACCAGCCCACTAGGGCGTGTCCGGCTCCGCGCGTCAGTCGGCCGAGAGCTCTCGCTACGGTAGGCCTTTGCCCGATACCCCAGATGTGGGGAGAGCCAAGATGAGTGCATCGGTCGCGGTTGCGTCGGGACCGCTCATGACCGGCAATGTTCCGCTCGGCGAGGCGATCGCCTTCTGGATTCTCGGGCCGCTTTCGTTGGCTGGCGGCATCGGCATGGTGCTGTTCCGCAATGCCGTGCATTCGGCGCTGGCTCTCGCGGGCACCATGATCTGCCTCGGCGCGATGTACATCGTCGAGCAGGGCCCCTTCATCGGGCTGGTCCAGATCATCGTCTACACCGGCGCCATCATGATCTTGTTCTTGTTCGTGTTGATGCTGGTCGGACGAGACTCCTCCGACTCGCTCATCGAAGTGCTGCGCGGGCAGCGCTGGGCCGCGCTGCTATTCGGCATCGCATTCGCCTTGCTGGTGGCACTCACCCTCGGCCGCGCGTTCACCGACACGACGCCGGCGAATCTGCAGGCGGCCAACAACGGCGGTACCAACGTCAACTCGCTCGCGGCTTTGATCTTCACGAAGTACCTGTTCGCGTTCGAGCTCACGTCCGCCCTGCTCATCATCGCGGCCGTCGGCGCGATGATTCTCGCCCACATCGAGCGCGACGGTCCGAAGCCGACGCAAAAGGCCACCGCACGCGAGCGAATCCGCTCGGGACGACCCCAACCACTACCGGGCCCCGGGGTGCTCTCCTCGGGTAACGCCATCGGTACTCCGGCGTTGCTGCCAGATGGCTCCGGGTCGCCGGAATCAGTTATGACGTCCACCCCTGGGTGGGGCGAGGAGCTTTCCCGACCAAGGTCGCTTCCATCCTCGGAGGGCACGCGATGAATCCGACCTACTACCTCGTCCTATCCGCGGCGCTGTTCACTATCGGCACGGTTGGCGTGCTGGTCCGGCGCAACGCCATCGTCGTCTTCATGTGCATCGAGCTGATGCTGAACGCCGTAAACCTCACGCTGATCACGTTTTCCCGCATCAACGGAACGCTCGACGGGCAGGTGATCGCGTTCTTCGTGATGGTCGTCGCTGCTGCCGAGGTCGTGGTCGGTCTCGCGATCATCATGTCAATCTTCCGGACCCGGCGATCGGCCTCGGTCGATGACGCCAACCTGCTGAAGTACTAGGAGGGCACTGAACAATGCGTCGCCCTGCTGCGCATGAGCATCGCACCGCTTTGCATCTCGCCCATCTGGCCGCCGCTCGCGACGAGCAGCATCGTTCCGTCCCCTCCTAGGAGCGTCCTTTCATGACGACCGCGCATGGTCTGCAGTCGATCGCCTGGTTGCTCGTCGTCGTCCCGGCCGTCTCCGCAGCGATCCTCCTGTTGGGCGGAAAGTACGTCGACCGGTGGGGTCATTGGCTTGGTGCGCTCGTCCCGGCGGCGCTGTTCGTCTACAGCGTCGCCCTGTTCTTCTCGGTAAAGGCCGAGAGCAACCGCGAGGTCAGCCTTCAGCTGTACAAGTGGATTCCGGTGGGAAGCTTCCAGATCAATGTCGGCTTCCTGATTGATCCGCTCTCATTGGTCTTCGTCTTGCTCATCACCGGCGTCGGCGGGCTCATCCACATCTACTCCCTCGGCTACATGGAGCATGACGAGGGCCGGCGCCGGTTCTTCGGGCAGTTCAACTTGTTCATCGCCGCCATGCTGTTGTTGGTTCTGGCCGACAACTACCTCGTGCTTTACGTCGGCTGGGAAGGCGTGGGCCTCGCGTCGTATCTGTTGATCGGCTTCTACTACAACCGCCCAACAGCGGCGACGGCGGCCAAGAAGGCCTTCATCGCGAACCGGGTCGGCGACGTCGGTCTGTCAATCGGCATCATGATCATGTTCGCCTACTTCGGCACTACGTCATTTGCCGGCGTGTTCGCAAGTATGACCGGGGCCAGCACCGGCGTAGCGACTGCCCTCGGGTTCATGCTCCTGCTCGGTGCGTGCGGCAAGTCAGGCCAATTCCCGCTGCAGACGTGGTTGCCGGACGCTATGGAGGGTCCGACGCCGGTGTCGGCTCTGATCCATGCCGCGACCATGGTCACCGCCGGCGTCTACCTCATCGCGCGGTCCAATCCGATCTTCAACGCCTCGCAGTCCGCGCGCACCGCGGTGATGATCGTCGGCGGGATCACCCTGCTTTACGGGTGTATCTGTGCCTTCGGCCAGGACGACCTGAAACGGGTGCTCGCGTATTCGACGGTCAGCCAGATCGGCTACATGTTCCTCGCCGTTGGTCTGGGCCAGGGTGGGTATACCTACGGCATCATCCACCTGCTCGGCCATGGCTTCTTCAAGGCCGCCCTGTTCCTCTCGGCCGGCGCGATCATGCACGCCATGAAGGACCGCATCAACATGCGAAGATTCGGCGGCCTGTCCAGGGTCATGCCGATCACCTTCTTTACGTTCCTGTGCGGATATCTCGCCATCATCGGGTTCCCATTCGCCACGGGCTACTACACCAAAGACAAGATCATCGAGGCGACGTTCGACAAGGGTGGCACGTCCGGCGTATTGCTCGGCTGCGTCGGGCTCCTTGGCGCCGGACTTACGGCGTTCTACATGACGCGCGCCCTCGTGATGACATTCTTCGGCGAGCGTCGCTGGGAGGACGACGTGCACCCGCACGAGGCCAAACCGGTCATGACGGTGCCGATGGTCATCCTGGGGATTTTGTCGCTGGTGGGCGGATTCCTGCTCACCGTCAACGACGGGGTGCAGAACTGGTTGGAGTCCTCGCTCGGCCCGACGATCGAGGCCGGCGCGCACCCGGTGAATCAGGCGCTACTGATCACGGTCACGTTGATCATCGTCGCGCTCGGTGTCGCCGCGGCGTGGGAGATCTTTGCGCGGCACCCGGTTCCGGTCGTGCAGCCGGCGGGGTCTCCGGTGACGGTTGCGGTACGCCATAACCTCTATGCCGACGCCTTCAACGAGTCGGTCTTGATGCGTCCCGGCCAATGGACGACTCGGGCGCTGGTTTTCCTAGACAACCGGGGAGTCGATGGCGTCGTGAACGGCGTAGCGGCCGGACTCGGCGGTACATCCTCCCGAGTAAGACGTTGGCAAACCGGATTCGTGCGCAG
>Ga0207683_10001162_pt1 | contig 23861 bp, 27 predicted proteins | sample KBSM73metaG_FD_184333 | JGI IMG/M metagenome (GOLD analysis project Ga0207683, IMG submission 184333) | Miscanthus rhizosphere microbial communities from Kellogg Biological Station, Michigan, USA - KBS M7-3 metaG (SPAdes) (version 2) | ecosystem: Host-associated > Plants > Roots > Rhizosphere >... | reverse complement strand
CACGGCGATAAATGGGCGATCGAGGCCAGTGCACTCCCAGGGTTAACGGCGGCAATTTAATGGCAAAGCTCAACTGCGGTGCACACTACTTTCCGCGCCACATTCATTTTCGACTGTTTGCAGCTGTCCGCCTAAATCCGCGATTTTGGTGTGCGTTCGGGTGTGGGTCTTTCCTGCCTGAAAAACGTAAGTACTGAAGCTCAAAGGATTTTTTAGGTGGCTGGGCGGACACCCTCTCGGCCAATTATTGTCTTTTGTCGGCTAAATACCAGTGACTTAGGTCTCTGGTTGCTACGTCAAGCAATGACCGAGGCTAAGGACATTGAACTCTTGTACGACCTCTGGGAACAGAACGTCGACACCCTCCGCACGTTGCAGCGATATTCGAAAGAAGAGTCAGGGATTGTTACCAAACTGGTGGCGCATCTTCGGTTGTGCGCTGTCGGCCTTGTGAAGCAGGCCGGCGCATCTCAAGCCTCCCAGAAAGAGAGTGTAGCGAGATCTGATGATCCCGTTGCGCGGCGAATAATCGACAAGAGCACCCTCGCAATCAGCGAAGCGAAGCGAATTCGCTGCAAGGAGCATCTCCGCTATGTCGCGAGCCAACCTTGCGTCATCTGCGGACGGTCACCCTCTCACGCCCACCATGTGAAATATGCGCAACGACGAGGATTGGGTATCAAGGTCAGCGACGAGTTCGCGGTCCCACTTTGCGCTACACATCACCACCAGCTGCACAACACGACAAAGGAACGAGAGTGGTGGCAGGAGCGGAAGATAGATCCGCTGATGATTGCTGGTACGCTGTGGCGAGAAAGCCAGAAGCGCGGCCCTGATACAGCTGAAGCCGTTACCAAAGAACCGATTCATTACGTGTCTGATTCATCAGCGGCATCGACAGAAACGAGCACGCCGTGATCGTACGCGAGATCTCAACAGTTACGGATCAAGCGGAATCATAGCTCCGCCTCTCGTCGCTAATGTCCTGACGGTCGTGCCCGTCTGCTGCTTTACGATGATAAACCAGCGGGAGAAACGCGCAGAGGAGGGACGCCTCACGCATATATGGCTAATAGTGATTGTCTTTTTTTTGATGCTTTACGGCCTCTACACCTGGGGTATTTATCCCTTCAAAAGGTAAGGCAAATTGAGCGCGCCATCACAGCCAAATAAGAGTCGCGATGTATGAGATCATAGGAGACGACGCACTGAAGCAGCCGAATTCGTCAGGAACGATCGAGTTGTAAATCGAGGGTAAGGTGAATCACGCTTCCCTCACGCTGCTGCCTCATGGGTAAACCGCTCCGCCGGAACACCGCAAGCATTGGGTGATTATCAGCAAGAACATCCGCCTCGAGCCGCGAGATCCCTGCTTTCTGCGCGAGCCGGATTAGATGCCTTAGAAGTAGGCCTGCGATGCCGCGCCCTCGATAAGCTTCGTCGGTAAGAAAGGCCAGCTCAGCAGCTTGGGAAGTCTCAGGGTTTTCAACAGCATAGCGGCCGCCAGCAATAAGCGTCTCACCTTTACCTGTCTTGGTGGTGACTACGAGAGCAACGACCTGGCTAAAATCGACGTCGGTCAGCTGTTTGACCTCGGCGTCGCTCAGCTCCTTTTTCAGGCTGAAGAAGCGTCGATAAATCGCGTCGCGATCGAGCTTCTCGAAGCTCTCTAAGACGCCGGTACTGTCCTCTGGCTGAATGGCGCGAATAGTAACCTCAGTGCCATCCTTGAGAGTCTCCTTGGCGAGGTAGGTGCTGGGATCAATCACCGGTCGATGCTCAGTCGATGATGTGATAGCCGCCATCGATATAGAGCGTCTCGCCGGTGATAAGCTTTGCTCCATTCATGGAGAGAAATGCGACGGCTACGCCGACGTCGTCGATCGACACCAGACTACGCGCCGGAGCTTTTGATTGCGCCTTCTGAATAAGCTCGTCGAAATCGGTGATACCCGATGCCGCCCTCGTCTTGAGTGGGCCGGGCGAGATGGCATGCACCCTTATCCTCTTAGGGCCAAGCTCGGCAGCCAGATAGCGTGTCGCCGATTCGAGCGCAGCCTTGACCGGCCCCATCATATTGTAGTTTTCGACCACCATTTGCGATCCATAATAGGTCATCGTGGAGAGAGTGCCGCCGTCCTTCATGAGCGGCTCCGCAAGCTTCGCCATGCGGATAAACGACCAGCAGGAAATCTCCATGGCGGTCAAAAAACCCGCTTTAGAGCAGTCGACCACACGTCCCTGCAGGTCATCTTTCGGAGCGAACGCAATCGAGTGGAGACAAATGTCGAGCTTGCCCCACTTGCCTTTGATAGCGTCAAAGACTGCCTCCAGCTGGCCCTCGACCTGGAGGTTTAATGGCATGAAAATTGAGGCCTCGACCTCTTTGGCTAGAGGCTCGACGTAAGGCTTGGCCTTTTCGTTTAGATAAGTGATTGCAAGGTCTGCGCCGAATGTGCGAAAGGCCTTGGCGCACCCCCAAGCGATGGACTGATCGTTGGCGATGCCGGTGACAAGCGCCTTTTGGCCCTTCAGCAGCGGCAAGGTTGAAAGATCGATCATGCATGCCTCTCCTCAGGCGGCGTTTGCGCGCTGCGCTTGCAGGACGGAGAGCGTGTGGCGGGCTATCATAAGCTCCTCGTCGGTGGGAATGACGTAGCAGGCGACGCGCGATCCTTCGCGCGAGATGCGCGCTTCGCCATCGGCATTAGCCTTGAGATCAAGATCGAGGCCAAGCCACGCTAGGCGTTTCGCCACCGCTTCGCGGATGGCAGACGCGTTTTCTCCAATACCCGCGGTAAACACCATGCCGTCGATACCGCCCATTGCCCCTGCAAGCATCCCCGCAAAAAGTGAAATGCGATAAACGAAATGGTCCAGCGCAAGTTTAGCGCGCGGGTCTGGGCTCGCGAGTAAGTCACGCACGTCGTTGCTGATCCCCGAGAGACCCTTGAGACCGGACTCGTGATAGAGGAGGCGCTCAATCTCCTTTGCGCTCATCCGCTTCTCGCTCATGAGATAAAGCATAATGCCCGGATCGAGCTGGCCCGGCCGCGTTCCCATCGGCAAACCGTCAAGCGCCGTAAAGCCCAACGTGCTCTCCACGCTCTTGCCGGCAGACAAGGCGCACATAGAGGCGCCGCTGCCGAGATGAGCGACAATGACCCGCCCGCGAGCGATGTCTGGCGCAATCTCGGGGAGCCTCCCCGCGATATATTCGTAGGAGAGACCATGGAAGCCATAGCGGCGGACTCCCTCCGCATAGAATTGCTCAGGAAGCGCATAGCGGTCGGCAATCTCAGGATGATTTCGATGAAAGGCCGTGTCGAAACAGGCGACCTGCAGCAATTGCTGCTGCCGCGCTCTGACTGCACGGATCGGTGCCAGATTATTGGGCTGGTGAAGCGGGGCAAGCGGCGTAAATTTCTCGAGCCGCTCAATCACGCCATCATCGATCACCGTTGGGTCGCTATAGTCTGGGCCTCCATGCACTACGCGATGACCGATTGCGACAGGCAGGGTTCCTAGCCGCTCGCGAAGAAATGCCACGAGCTTATCGAGAGCTTGGGGCACGGTAGCCACCTCCGACACCGGCCACTCCTCCTCAATGGGCGCTTCTCCTTCGGTGTTTTTAGCAATCAGCCGGGGTCGAACGCCAATTCCTTCGATCTGACCCCTCAACGCCCGTCGCACCTCATTCTGTGCAGCCACTAAAAAGAGCTGAAACTTTATGCTGGAACTGCCAGCGTTGATGACCAGGATGGTTTCGGTCACGGCTCAGGCCTGGATTGGCTGTTTCGCAATTTGGCTTTGACGAAAAAGCGTTGCCACGGCGCAGGAAGCCATGCGTGTCATGACATTGTCGGCGCGCGAGGTCAGTATGATCGGAACTCGCGCGCCGAGCACGATACCGGCGGCATCGGCGCGTGAAAGAAAACTCAGATTCTTTGCCAGCATATTGCCCGCTTCGAGGTCGGGTACAACGAGGATTTGGGCTTGTCCGGCGACTGGCGATTTGATGCCCTTGATGCGCGCTGCCTCGGGACTGATCGCGTTGTCGAAGGCGAGCGGCCCATCAAGCTCACCGCCGGTGATTTGACCGCGGTCGCTCATCTTACAGAGCGCCGCCGCCTCGATGGTCGACGGAATGCTTGTCGTTACAGTTTCGACTGCAGAAAGAATGGCGACCTTCGGCACGCCGAGTCCGAGTCCGGCGAACAGGTCGATTGCATTCTGAATTATGTCGCGCTTCGCGTCCAGGTCGGGTGCTATGTTCACCGCAGCGTCGGTGATGAACAAGGTGTGCGAATGGCCTGGCACATCCATGACGAAGACGTGGCTGATACGACGCCCAGTCCGAATTCCTGTTTCTCGTTTTACGACTTCGGCCAGCAATTCATCGGTGTGAAGACTACCTTTCATGAGCAGCTCGGCTTTGCCGGTGCGCACGAGCTCAACCGCCTTCTCAGCGGCCGCATGACTATGCGGCGCATCAACGATTTCAGCCTCGGCAAGATCGAGTGATGAGGTTTGCGCGACTCCCTCGATTTTGTTCTTGGGGCCGACCAGAATTGGGCTGATTAAGCCCGCCTCGGCCGCCTCCAACGCTCCTCTGAGCGAAGTCTCATCACAAGGATGCGCAACGGCAGTGGCGAGGGGCGGAACATTCTTAGCGGCTGCAATTAAGCGATTATATTTCTCGTGCTGCCGCGAGGGCGTGATCTGAGTCATGATTCACTCCTGCACTCGTGCCCGCAAACTGCGGTACACCGATTGCGTTAGTCTACATTCCCGCTGGCTCTTCGACGCGGAATAGGCTGGGACTGTCCGCTAGCGTTCCGAGCTGCGCGCGCCGCCTTCAGATCGTGAGTTGAACTCGGCCTTTCGCTCAAAAGCTTCTCTACCTCGCGCAGCCGCGCTTTCGCTGTCGTGCTTTCGACTCCGACGACCTCAATTAGACGTCCCAGCACTGAGGTCATTCGTTTTGCGAGCTCGGGATCCTTCGCCAGCATGTGTGGAATCGCCTCTACAGCACGACGTTCATCGAGCATCAAGGTGAAGAACTGATCTCGTACAACCTTCTTGAAATCTGCCAAGCTGAGCCCCGAGCCAGCCTCCTCCCGCAAACGCTGGAGCAATCGGAACCCGCGCTCGTCTGCTACTCCTTCGGTCATGCGGATATAAAGCGCGGCTCTAATCGCAGCCTCGCGGGGTCCACCTTCGCTTGTCCTATTTCTTAAATCCTCGACTTTCTGAGCAACGAAGGCCCTGTAGGTAGAGTCGGTACCAGGGCGACGACGGGGAGTTTGATCGGATCCCTTAAGCCCAACAAGCGCTTGAAGCGCGGTGGAACCGTAGACGCTATGGAACAGAGTCTCAAACCACTGATCGCGTGTGTCACGGTAAATGTTCAATGAGGTCTCGATCCAATCCGAGGTCCATTGCTGCGCCTGCCAGAACACATTGTTTGGTGTAACTGGCTTACGATGCTCTCGCACCCTGTCAGCGGCATGTCGCACATAGCTCATGAAGGGATTGGCGCGAGAAAACACGTCAGACTGCAAGCGTAGTGGATGCATCCGCCTCATCCATTCGGCAACTCCCTCACCGGCCCACAACCGAATCCAGGGCTCGGCAAACGTGCGGTAAAGGCCGAGATTGATTTCCGAAACGCGTGCCGCAGTGGCAAAACGCCGCTCATCTTCTTCGCTATTGCCGCCTAGAGCCCGGATATCGTCGAGTGTGCGCGCCTCGAAGCGAACGAGGTAATCGCCTGTCACGAGGTCGGCGGCTTGATCGCTGGACTGCTTGGGTGTCATCACGGCCTCGTAAAGCCCTGGCGGAAGCACGTCGATTAAGTCGATGTTGCTTGCAAACTCATCGTGCTCTTTTTTGGCAACCGAGCCGGAAACGAAGATGCCGAGATGGCCCGCCGAAGGGTGAACGGCATAGATGATTGTTTGTCCATGCGTGCGGATGTCATCTACACTTTCATAAAGATCAAGAATCCAGTCCAGCGCCTGAGGGGGCGGGGTAATGTTGTCGGCCTGCGAACAGAAAACCACAATGGGTGTCCGAATGTTGCGCAAGTCTATGGTCGTGCCATCGGACGAAACGATCTCGGCTGTTGCGAGCTTGTTGCCAACGAATAGTTGGTCGGCAATCGCTTGCATCTCCGCGGCATTGAGCATCACATGGGCGCCCCACCACTCCTCGAATTCGAGATAGCGCGGCGTTTCGGTATCGATCTTGGAATAAAGATTGTAGGACTTAGTCCAATAGGTGTTGGTGGGGTTGAGATTTTCGAAGTTGCTAACCAGCCATGCGCCGTCGAATTTACCATTTCCAAGATCACCCATCATAGCGGTCAACCAGCTGCCGCCGAGCAACCCGCCGGTGTAGCGCATGGGGTTCTCTCCACGCACCCCAGCCCAGTAGGATAGAGGCGAGCCTGCAACGACAATTGGACCAAACAGCTCGGGCCTTTTGGCTGCCACCATCATGACCGCCCAGCCTGCTTGGCAGTTGCCGATTACCGCTGGCTTTCCATCGGCTTGGGGGTGGAGGGCAATTACGCGCTCCAGAAACGCAGCCTCGGCTGACGCAATGTGCTCGATGGTTTGGCCTGCAACCGGCTCGGGCAAAAAGCCGATAAAGTAGCAGGGATGGCCGGCGTGAAGCGCCACGCCGATCTCGCTTTTGGCTTTGAAGCCGCCTATCCCAGGCCCATGACCTGCGCGGGGATCGACGACAACGAACGGGCGTTTTCGCTGATCAATTTCGACGCCAGAGGGTGGGATGATCCTGACGAGTAAATAATTCACGGGTGCGGAAGCTTGCGCCCATCCACGCACAACTCGCAGTCAAACTTCAGCACGTGGGGGGCTTCTTTTGCCGCATGCTGTTCAGATGCTTCCGTGCGCTGCGCCATGACATCAAAAAAGAGTATTTGGCGTTGAACAGCATCTAATCCGTACGCCCAGGCTTCACGGACGAAGTCCATTGGCCAAGTTGGAGACGCTGTGGCTGGTGAGATATCCACTTGCTTACTCATGAGCACTTCTCCTGACGAGAGTTTAGCGCCTTTCACGCCTCAGCGTGGTAACCGACCTCGGCGCATTTTTGCAGCAGCACGTTGCGGTATTTTGACAAAAGTCTCTCACCACCTGCTCAGGCCCATTTCAATGTGATCCCGACGTCGCCCGGCAGTCCGTCTGGCCAGTCTATGATCTGAAATCTTAGCTTGTATCCCAGCGGGCGAAGTTGCCGATTCCAGAACTCATACATCTCCTTGGGTAAACCGGTCAGGGTCTTTTCCCAACCTGCCTCCTGCTGATTAATGGCTCGACCGTGGTCTGTGCAAAGCTGGTTGGGGAACCGGTAAACTTGAACCTCGGTCTGTCCATTCGATACCGCCCGCTGGATGATCACGGCCAGACGTTGCATCGCTTCTTCGTCCGACACGCCCGATGGCTTGGTGATCTTCTCCAACAGAAGCTTCTTTTCGGCTTCCGCCTCGGCTTGCCTTCGACCTGCGGCCTCTGCCTTCTCTGCCTCAGCGAGGGCAAGCTTCTCCATCATCTCCTTCGCGCTAGGCAGAACTTTTGACAGCTTTTCTTTACTCATTGACATAGTCTTCTCCTAACGGACCATCCCCGTGCGGACGGTCTTCGCAGGCTGACAGGATCGTAATCGATGGAGAGGTCACGCCAAGCCGGGAGTAACGCCAACACTTAGAGCACATTGCGAGGCCACTCGTATAACGTGTAGCAACAACATTACCCGAGATAAGGAAGGATTGCGCCGCTGTATTGGGGCAAAAAAGTCAGCCCCAAGGTGTCGCTTGCAGATCGCTCTAAAGTGCTATTGCCGCTTCTGACCTTCTTGAGGACATCGAGAACAGCAAGCCAATCCGTCTCGTCCACTCTCGTAGGTGTCGTTAGAATGCCTCGAAACGGGTAGATAAGGCAACCATGAAGACTATTGCGCTCAAAGATGCAGCTGCGATGATTCCCGACGGAGCGAGTCTATTGATCGGGGGGTTCATGGCGGTTGGTACCCCCGAGCGTCTCGTTGACGAACTCGTGCGTCAGGGCAAGCGTAACCTCACCGTCATCGCCAACGACACCGCGATGCCTGGCCGCGGAATTGGCAAGCTCGTGAGCGCTGGCCTTATTGCGAGGACGATAGCAAGTCACATAGGGCTCAACCCCGAAACGCAACAGCAGATGATCGCGGGAAAAATGGCCGTCGATCTGGTGCCGCAGGGTACGCTCGTCGAGCGTATCCGTGCTGGTGGTTTTGGTCTTGGCGGTATTCTAACGCCGACGGGGGTTGGCACCGTGGTAGAGGAAGGAAAGCGCAGGATGGAGATAGATGGGAGGAGCTATCTTGTCGAGACTGCCTTGCGCGCGGACTTTGCGCTTGTGCACGCGTTCCTCGCCGACTACGACGGCAACCTCTCCTATGCCTTGACAGCGCGTAATTTCAATCCCGTGATGGCCACGGCGGCGGATACAGTCATTGTCACTGCCGAGCACATCGTGCCGGTGGGAGTGATTGCGCCCGATCACGTAGTAACTCCTGCGCCGCTGGTCGATTATCTCGTAACCAACGAGTAGATCGAATGGATGCTCAAACTATTATCGCGAAACGTATCGCTCACGAGTTGCGCTCAGGGATGCTCGTTAACCTTGGAATCGGTATTCCCACCCTGGTCGCGAGCCACGTCCCAAAAACCGTTAGGGTCTTCTTCCAGTCTGAAAATGGGCTAATCGGCACGGGTCCTATACCTGAAGAGGGCATGGCTCATCCAACGCTCACGGATGCAGCCGGGAATCCGGTGAGCGCTCTGCCGGGAGCAAGTACGTTCGACAGCGCTGTCTCCTTCGGTCTCATTCGTGGCGGCCATGTCGATATGACGGTGCTTGGGGGTCTGCAAGTAGACTCGCAAGGACACCTCGCGAACTGGATGATACCCGGCAAGATGGTTCCAGGCATGGGCGGGGCGATGGACCTGGTAACGGGTGCAAAGCGCGTCGTGGTAGCCATGCAGCATACCGCTAAAGGCAAACCCAAGATTGTAAAACAATGCACGCTTCCGCTCACCTCGCTGCGACAGGTTGATCTGGTCGTCACTGATCTCGCAGTCATCGCGTTTCCAAATAGCCGTGCAACCTTGATTGAGACGGCACCAGGCATCACAGCGGAAGAGGTGATCGCGGCAACCGAAGCCGAGCTCGTCCTACCGGACCATGTCCAGCAAATGACCCTTTAGACCAAGGATCTTTTGGAGGTAGCTTCTTGAATGCTGATCTTCGTCGCCTGACGAAGGCTTTACTTTTCGCCGCGGAGCAACACCGCAACCAGCGGCGCAAAGGTGCCGCGCAGGAGCCATACCTTAATCATTTGGTAGAGGTGCTTGATCTCGTAGTTCAGGCGTCGGATGGTACCGACACGGACTTGCTAATAGCTGCCATTCTTCACGACGTAGTTGAAGATACACCAACGAGCTATGAAAACATCGCTGCGAAATTTGGTGAGCGTGTCGCTCAAATAGTGCGGGAAAACTCTGATGATATGTCATTGCCTAAGGCGGAGCGCCGACGGGCGCGGATTGCCGACATGCCACTCAAATCAAAAGAAGCGCGCCTCGTAAAAATGGCGGATGTTATCTCCAACCTCCGCGCTATAGCGGTCTCGCCACCTGCCGGATGGCCTCCAGAGCGCAAACTTAGCTATCTAGAAGGTTGCAGACAATTAATCGACGCTGGGCGGGGGACGGATGCCGCGATGGAGCGAATTTTTGACCAAACCGCCGCTGATGTGGAGCGTACCATCCGCGATCAGGCGCCATTCTCGATCGACGGACGCGAAGTGGCGGCACGTCATCTCGAAAACGCGATAGGCCAAGCTGTACATCTGATTTATCTGCCAAATACAGAAAACCAGAGTTTCGGAGTGTTGGAGGTCGATCGGCTCTGTGAACTAATCGGGCGTAGCTTTCCGTCGGCCACAGTGCAACCCGCAGAAGCACTTTATGAGGGAAAGAGACGGTCTCTCCTCATGGTCCGCATCAGGACCGATAGCACAGACGCGGTGGTCGATCTTGCTCAACGGTTATGTCTTGCATTTCAACAACGATTTGTCGGGGTTGAGGTGGGCGGTCGCTACATTCGAATTTATGGGGACGACACTGAATAGGTCGAGTCAAGGTCGCATTATCTTGAATCATCAGGTGGAAATTATGTACCAATGCAAATTGTTAGCGAAATCCGCACCGTAGCGGAGATGCCTTTCAACTAAGCCATGCTGCGAACCGGCTATCTCATTTTGTTATTCGGCTTGGCCATTCCTGCTTCCGCTTCGGCGAATTGGTTTAATAAATCGGAACAATATCTCGCCGTTTGTGGAAATGAGGCAGCCCATCGCTTTCATAAGGATATTTCGAGCGAGGATGGGCGGCGGCATATCCATCTCTGCATGATCGCTCATGGGTACGCGTTCAAGGAATCCTGCGGCGAAGAGGGCTGGGTAAAACCCGATTGCTATCGCTTGAAATATAAGACAGAAGGCCGTTAATTGCTGCTCCCACGATGATTTGGGTGGCGAAAGTGAAACCGATCATCAGTGCGAGGAGGCCGAGTACTGCACCGTCGAGTGTAAGAACATTTTCTTCACCGCGGGTGCCGGCGCGCACGCCAAGCCAGCGTCCCACCTCGCTAGCAACAACAATAACAATGAGGCTCAATCATTCAAATTCATACTCATGAGTTCTGAAACCAGAATCAATAAGGAGAACCGAGAAGGATAGCCTAGGACGCTACTGCGGTAGGTACGCTCGGAGCAGCCGGACTAGAAGCACAATGATGCCAAGAAATGCTGCGCTCGCGGCAATTCGCGGCACGTATCGAATAACGGCGGCAGGATCGCGCTGGTGATACCAGGGTACGAACCAAGCAGTAAATAATGCCATCACGACGAATATAACGATGGCGAGCGTGCATTCCTGCTCCTATGAGTTGGCGTACTTGTCGCACTTTGGTTATATCATGATAGTGTCAGCTTGCCGATCAGGATGAGCAATTGGTGATGCGTGCGGAGGTTGTGATGGCGAACAAACAGAGTTTCACGCCAGAAGAGTGGACCAAGGTTTTGGAAAGCACGATGCTGGCCGGAATGGCAGTTTCAGCGGCGGAGCCAAGTGGCTTGTGGGGCTTGGTCAAAGAAGGTTTCGCGAGCAGTTCTGCGTTAGCCGCTGCCAAGTCTGATGCCGGTTCAAGTGAGCTTATAAAGGGCGTCGTCGCAGAGTACGAGACGTCAGAAGGACGATCCTCCGTCCAGGACGCAATGCGCAAACGGTTTGCCGGGGCCAAGCCGGGTGACGCCGTTCAACGCTCACTCGACAGTCTACGCGAGGTCTCAACAATCCTCGATGCCAAAGCACCGAACGACGCGCCAGCTTTTAAAGCGTGGCTACGCAGCATAAGCCAGAAAGTGGCCGAGGCCTCGTCGGAAGGTGGTTTTCTCGGTATCGGAGGAGTGCAGGTAAGCGACAAAGAGAAGGCTACTCTCGCCGAGATTTCTAAGGCACTCGGAACGAGTGTTTAGCACGATCGCTTCGAGATCGATTTTCGCTACGACCTAAACCAAGAAGATCTGCACTTCAGAAAACGCGCTCGCTGGTTAATTGATAGGGCTTTGCGGGACCGAACTTGACGTGGAAGCTTGTGCTTTGGTTTGATCTGGATACTTTCACATAAGCGAGGATCCACGAAATGGCAGTTCAAACCAGGCGCGTCCAAGCCGCCATTTCCGAGAATAGGACCTGGTTCATCACCCTCGGAATTCTACTAATCATTCTTGGCGTTGCGGCTATAGCGTTTCCGCTGCTAACGACTATTGCGGCTAAGATAGCCCTAGGCTGGCTCTTTCTGATTGGTGGAGTCGTCCAGATCGCCCATGCCTTCTCCACCCGCCAATGGAGCGAGTTCTTTTTCGATCTTCTAGTTGGTCTGCTTTATCTAATCGCGGGCGGCTGGCTGGCGCTCTTTCCACTAACTGGCATAGTGACGCTTACGGTGCTCTTGGCAGCCCTCTTTATAGCTCAAGGTGTACTTGAAGGTTTGATGGCCTTTCGTATGCGGCCTGCCGCAGGATGGCTTTGGATGCTGATCGCGGCTATCGCCGCGTTCGCCGTTGGAGTGCTGATTATCGCCCACCTTCCAAGCTCGGCAGCTTGGGCCATTGGACTACTGGTCGGGATCAAACTAATTATGTCCGGCTGGGCCTATCTGTTTCTAACGATGGCGGCAACCAAGAGGGCTTAAACCAACTTCTCAGTCGCTTGCTATCCCTTTGTCGACGAGTTCCAAACCGCACCAATCACTGCTGACATCTCGAAGTTGGCTGAGAGGGAGGAGCAGTTGACGCTGGGCAGGTCTTTTCATAAAGCCATTTCTCGAAGAGGTGCTTCAGCAGAACCTACGGCCTCGCAAAGGGGTACTGGCCTCACCAAATATCGGTATTGCATCCTCGTTGCATCACTACGAAGCCCCGAGGAGGTGGCAGCCCAGGAAGCAATTTCAAACCGGCGTTTCAGAACAAACCACGTCTCTGTGCGAAGATATATAGCAGGGCTATGCCGAATCCGAGCGCAAGCCAGATCATGATGTCGCGGAGCAGGGCGCTCCTTTGCCCTCTGTAGCTTCCGACCATACCTCCGCTGAGATAGACGATGATCGCCGAGAAGATCGCCACATAGCCGAACGTCGCGGTTTCAAGCCCGGCGATCACGCCCGACTCGTTCAAGATCAGGAGCATGACCCCGAGCGCGAGTATGATGAGGGCAATCCACGTCGTCACGTCTAACCTTCCACTCTTGTGCTGGCTAAGTCTGGTGAATCCCGGCCAGCGGGCGAACTGATCGAGGCTTCCTGTCACCAAAGACGGAGTCCGGCGACAAACATTCCCGCGAAAGAACTTCGCATTTGGGCCTCCATCAACACGACGACGTAATGCCGCCCTCTATAACAATATAACCGGACACGTCACAAAACAGAATTACCCTGGTGCGCGACAAAGTAGAACTACGCTGCTGTCGATCGGGCAGGTCAAAACGAGAAAAGCGGGAGCCGCGTCGACAGTTCAACGTGTGATCTTGTTGCCTGCGCCTCTGGCGCCAAGCCAGTCCGGGCGAACGCGCCAGAGAACGATAACTCCTTAGCGCACTGGCGACCTTTTCAACGGCTCCCCTGAAACACGGGCTTGCTTCACTCGCGCCGCGAAGGCGGGCGCGATATTGTTCCGTGTTACGTGCGTCTCTTAGGTGTTGTTACTGCTGGTCAAGACATCGTTGGGGGTCCACTATCCGCAGGACTCCGGTTAGAAAACGACAACAAAGAGGGCGACCTTTTCAAAAAGCGGCCTTAGTTCAACGCCTGAGGGCGCTTCCTTTCGCTCTAGAAACGGTGCAATCTATCGCTGCCAGCAGTCATCAGGGGGGTTGAAACATGCTGAGCTTTCTCTGGACCATAATCATTGGCTTCATTGCTGGAGTAATCGCGAAACTGGTTACGCCGGGCAGTGAATACGAGCCTAAGGGCTTTATTCTCACCACGATCCTTGGAATGGTCGGTGCCTTGGTAGCGACCTATCTCGGTCAGGCTGTTGGCTGGTATCAGGCTGGCCAGGGAGCTGGCTTCATCGGTGCCATCGTGGGTGCGGTGCTCATCTTGTTCGTATGGGGATTTATCCAACGTCGCCGCAGCGCGTAATCTCTTTTGCGATTTGCCATGCCGTGTATTTGCGCATCATCGGGCTGGCATTGCTGGCGAAGGGGTTATGCTCTGCACGGGTTAGGAACTGGGGCGTTTAGCAAGTCGACGGAAGCCGGCAGCCTCTCGCGACAGCCATCGCACTAAAAAATTTGCGGTTGCGGTTCTAAACCTTTGTGAGTGTATCCAGCTTGGCTCGAATGGCGTCCACCGTGGGCTTGATGATGGCCGCGGCTCCCGGAATAGCGAGCGCCTTATCAAGGAGCTGATCGAGATTAGGCCTAATGGAAGCCAACAGGTCCGCTAACATCTTGCGGTTTTCGGGCGAGAGTTGATTGAGCACGCCGGTTAGCTGATCAAACTCCGATGAGGCTTTGGTTAGTCCGGGCATCGAGCTCTGCGCGGTAGTTTCGTCTTTGATGCCTTGGATCGATGAGTACAAATCGTTGACTGCAGTTGTGGCGAGCTCGCCAACGTCAACATCGCCTACCTTGACGCCCTTCAGCTTTGCGAACAAACCGGCGTAAGGCGCTTCGCCTGAGGGACTCGCCTTCTGTTCAATTTTTGGACTTCCCGTCTCGGCCACCTGCTTGTGGCGTCCCTGTAAGAGGTGCCAAGCCAAGGCGCCAAGTGCCAACAGGACGAGCGCACCCAACAGCCAAGGCAATATCGAAGGAGGCGAGCTTACTGGCGCGCGAGAGGTAACCGTGGGCCGCGATGCAATTACATCATCAGAAATTCCAGCTTCGGTAAGGTACCTTGAGAAGCCAGAAGGCAATGCAGCGCTGACGTTGTTCTTTTGCGAGATGAGAAGGTTGGCGAGGCCTGACGCATCGAGCCCTCGAGCACGCTGCTCCTTTCCAAGCACGCCCAGCGCCACTGGTCCAAGAAGTCCCAACAAGCTCTTAGAACCGCCTTGGCCGATGCCGGCGTATTGTCCAACTGCCTGGCTGAGACCTGAGAATGTCTTACCGCCAAATAGTGACGTGAGGACGCTGGCGCCCTGATCAATTAAAGCCTTTTGGCCTGGCTCACCGATGACGTTTGCCAAGCTGCTGAGCATTCCTGGCTCTTGCTTCCTCACAACTTCATTTAGCTTGTTTGCGCCTTGAGCTTTAGAAACATAGGAGATGAGGGCACCGATGAGCACCGGTGCAGCTACAACAATTGCCTTCTGAACAGCTGCTGGATCGAGTCCCAGAGCAGAAGCAATGCGCGATGAGATAGTCGGGGATACAACTTCGACAATTTCTGAAACCAGATCGGTCGCCATCCTAGATACTCCTGGCTGAAGTTGATCCGCCAATTTACCAGGACACCACCACCCTGCTTGTCATCTTTGCCACTATCGTTAACCGTAACCGTTCGGGGGGCGAATGGTCTGGACGCGCTTGCGTTGAGTGGCATTATTACTGAGACGCCCAAATGGACGCTCAGTGTAATAAGATCTTCATATCAGCGGCACGTTTATCGTACAATTCTTGGTGGAGGTACATCTCAACATCGCTAGTGCCCCCATCTAGCCGAAGATGCGGCCTCCTCGGTGCCGGTTTCCCTCCCGGCACGCGCGCGAAAGCGCTTCTAAGGCGTTCGGTCACCCCAAACTGATCGAACGCCTTTTTTTGGCAAGGTCAATTTGCGGACCATCGAGTTGGCATGCGTTGCGGTGGGGTTATGCATAGCTCAGAGCGTGCCAGCGTCGGCAGCTTGTGTTGTTCTGGCTGGAACCGCCGATGGATTCGACAAGGATACGGCGGTAAGCCGTGCGCAATTAGCGCTGGACGATTATATCAAGCAGTACAAGGCTGAGAACCATCTGGGCGCGGTCACCGTCAGCGCCATGCGCGCAGCCCCGCAGCCTTATTGGCGCGGCAGGGTGAGCGAGAACATGATGTACCACCCCGACATCGTAACTGAGAAATCCTACACGGATTGTTGGCAGGGCGTGGTCTCGACTTATGTCTGCACTTCAGGTGCGCAGGTTTGCTGGTCGCGTTTCTATCAAAACGAGGCAGTTGACGGGTTCAGTGGGACGCCAGCCGGTCATTCATTTGGCTTCTGAGCGTCTTTCCAAGCAGTTGTCGCAGCGTCCATCATCTTCTGATAGCTGTCGTTGGTCGTGAGTTCCGTGATCCCTTGCCCGAACTTCCCGGCCAGAGACTTGCAAGGTGACTTCTTTGAGAAAGCCACGAACATCTCTTGGCTAAGGAGCGCCTGCTCCAGCGGACCTACCTTATCCTTGACCCCCTCTCGGGCTGCCTCGGCGAGCCCCGGGTAGTAGCCGGCAATCAAATAGTCTGCCTTCCCGTCCAGGAGGTCCCTGAATGCCCCGTCGATACCGTTGGCGCGAGCGACATCGAGCTTTTCCTTCATGAAGGCATCGAACTCGTTGCCATAGCTTTCGCCCCGGTTCGTGACTCCCTTTTTGCCGATCAAGTCATTCTTGTCGTTAAATGGAAACTCCTTGCCCTTGATGACGAAGATCGCCACGTCGTCGAAAGTGAAGGCCGGCTGGACATAGTCGAGATAGGTCGCCCGCTCGTCGTTGTAATAAAGACCGAAAATCATGTCGGCTTTGCCGTCGCGCACTGCAGCTTGAGCTTCCTCCCACGTCCCCATGTATTTTGAGTCGAGAGGCACATTGATTTGCTTTGCTATGGTCTCGACCAGCGTCGGGGCGGCACCAACGATCTTGTCGCCGTCTCTATACGCGATAACCGGATAGTAACGGTGGCCCGTCGCCGTGATCTTGGTGCACTCGTCTGCGGCGAAGGCGGCATTGCCCGCAAGCGTCAGCGCCACGAACATGCTCAAGAAGAGACATCTTTTCATGATCGAGGATCCTTGTTCCTTAGCGGAGCGGAGTGTGCGGAAGGAGCGTTGCCACGGAGAAAGAAGCTACAGGTGCTATCAGCTACCGCCCTTTTTCATCTGCGCCTTGACGCGATCGACCTCGGCTTGCGAAACCTTCCCGGCTTGAACCAGCGCCCGCACGCAAGCCGGCGACAATTTGGCTCCTGCCTTCCTCATACAGAGGTTGAGGGCTGAACTTTGGAGTCCATAGTCGCCGCAGAACTTCTTGTAGTCATTCGCGCAATTGTTTTGCATGGCCGGAGTGATCGTTCCTGCCTGCGCCCAAGCGGATTGTGATCCAGCGACCGAACAGAACGTCCAAAACAAAATGACAGCGGGTCCCAAGCAGCGCATCTTCTCGATCTCCCGGCGGCGGTTCAAGTAGGTCTCGCGAACTACAGCTATAATGCAAAAAAGGCATAAGCGCGGCTTTAAGTTCTTCTAGTAAGCGAAACCGCCGGCTCCCCCATGTTTGCCCTGAACTAAATGCTTGTGACAAAGACTTGGAGGCTACCGTAGTTGACGGTGACCAATACCCGAAAGAGTTACATCACATGGGTGTCCTTGACGACTTACTTGGTAATGAACAACTCCAGAAACAGACAAGGATACTGTTAAGCGATACGAACAAGGCGATCCGTCCGAGGGCTACTCCGATCAAGAGGTTCTCAAGCGGTATGGCGAAGTGTCTCACGCCGTGCCGCCCGATCAGTACGCTCAGGCTGCCAAGAGGCGCTGGCCAAGCTTTCGCCTGAAGAGCGGGCGGCTTTCGTGAAGATGCTGTAGGAGAGAGCTGCGGCGCGCGGCGTGAAGCTGCCGGGGAAGGTGGCATCCGATCCGAAGGACCTGGACACGTGCTTACCGATCTACATGAGAAGCCCGGTCAGCTCCGAGATATCATCGGTCCCGGCGCCCAGGGCCAAGCGGCAGGATCGAATCCCATTATAGACATATTATCATCCCCGACGGCCAAGGCCGTGCTCGCGGGCATCGCTGCTATGGTGGTCAAGCGTGTCATGCAGGGCTCGTCCCGAACTGCGTAGGGGATGCATGATTCGGCGTGAAGTCGAATACCACGCGCCAGGAGGAAACAATAAATGGATTGATTGCTGCTGCCGCCTTTAGCTGAGTCAGCCTGACGTCGGCGCACACAATAACCCTCATGCCGCTGTACCTGGTCGGGTGCTTCTTCTTTTGAGCCCAAGGAGCTTTGAATCACAAGGCCATTCTCCTTTCGTCGTAACGGAGGCCTCGGCTAGTGGGCACCACTCGTGGTCGGAGCTTCTTTTTCAGAGAGACTTAGCGGTCGAGTTGAGCGCATCCACGTGACTACTTGGGCAGCCCTTTCCATTCTCGCGCTCGGGGCCGCGCTCCTGATCTTGAACGAGTCTGGTATGATTGCCGGGCCCGATACCACGACGTTCGCCTATGTGGCGCTCTTCCTCGCCCTGATCGTCTATCTCTGCGGAGGCTTGCTCGGGAGCTACAGCGGGCGCGGCTTGCACTCGGGCTCGGCATAGTAATCCTCTATACCTACAAGGACGATCTCATGCCTATGGCGGCGCGACGTTGCGCTCGCTTATCCCGCACGCTGGTCAGCGCTGACCGACGGGTAAGAAGAGTCCCCCACAGTCGACACTTGCGACCAAAGCTTCCAAACCAAGGCGTAAGGAGTGAGGTACCACGTTAAACGCCTCTAGCCGAAATTCGGTTTTTTGTGCCTATCATTCTCACAAAAGCTGAATCAGGTTCAGCGGCGCACCGCGCTTATCCAGTTCCCTGGGATCAAGCGATCAAGAAGATCATTTGCGCTTCACATAAGGAGAGTTCCAGCCGCAGAATGTATTTCCTGATCTGCTCTCTAGGGGCTGCTAATGGGGGACATTCTGGCATTCAAACATGCACCATAGGCCATCAGCGCCTTGTTTTGATATCAATCAAGATGATGCTGCGGAGCAAAATGACCCATGGACAACATTCCGCTATTTTTTTGTAGCTGCGCCCTTCGATTGCTCGCTCCAGCGTGAACATTAGGCCAGCCGTGTTTAGGAATCTGCGAACCAGCACAAAGCTTTTCCTTTTGTGCAGCGCGTTTGTTGTTTCAATCATTGTCGTGACTTATAGTCTCATTGCCGAAAAGCGAATTGCCATCGAGTTCGTGCGAAAGGAACTCGTGGGATTGCGATATCTGGAGGCAGTTCGCGGAGTCTATGCTTGGATTCTGGGGAACGGCCCAATCTCACCGTTGTCTTCGGAGACGCGCCCGTCGGTAAATCAGGTGCTCGGTGAGATTGCCGACGCCCAGTCCCATTTAGCCGGCTCTCTGCATACGGCAGAGCACGCACAGTCGGTCGCGGATGCGGTCCGGAAACTTTCTGATCCAGCGTATGGCGAGAAGCTTGGACTTATAGTCGATGCGCTTAGTAAGGCGCGCAATCTTGCGTCCCGCATCGGTGACGATTCCAACCTAGCTCTCGATCCCGATCTCGACAGCTACTACGTGCAGGATATTGTCGTCACTAGGATGCCGATGCTTCTTGGACAAATCGGCGAGTTGCAATCTTGGTTGCAAATGCCTTCGCCGACGGGGTCATCATCGGTTGAATCTTCCGTTCGTCCATTAATCCTAGATGGCACGATCCGCTCGACCCTCGAAGAGATCACGCGGGATGCGAGGGCATCATACCGCGGGGGCTCGGGCGATCGTTTGCGGCAAACGCTCGATCCCCACATAGCTTCAATGGTCTCAGCCGGAGAGGCTTACCTTGAGGCGATGAGGTCGAACCTTGGCGCAAGTGACCCAGCCTCACTTGGTCAGTCATATGCGAGGACAGTAGACGATGCGCTTAAGACTTGGAAAGCAAGCGATGGGGAACTGGATCGCTTACTCAACAGGAGACTTTCCAACCTTTTGGCGAAGCTGCGTGGCAGTCTCATTCTGAACGGCCTGCTCGCGATTTTTAGCATTGCACTTGCTTTGATGACCTATCGACATATCGTGCGGCCACTGGGAAAGCTCGAACGGCTCGCAGATGAGGTGCGAGAAACGAAAGACTATAACCTTCGCACTAGTTACCATGGCCGAGATGAGATTGGGCGGCTCGCCATCGCCTTCAACGCCATGTTGGCGGAACTGGCCATGGCACGTGAACGCGAATCCGCTGAACAAGCACGCATCGCCGCAATGCAGGCAGAGCTCGCTCGCGTAGCGAGTCTAACGGCCATGGGTGAAATGACGGCGTCGATAGCGCATGAAATCAACCAACCGCTCGCTGCCGTTGTGAACAACGCAAATGCAGGGCTTCGATGGCTCGGCCATCAGCCTCCCAATGTCGAGCGGACCCGCGCAATTCTCATGCGAATCATCAACGATGGTGGTCGAGCCAGCGAGGTTATAGCCAGCATTCGCTCAATGCTAACAAAGGGGAGTCAAGCTAGGGCGCAGCTCGACATCAACGATCTGATCCGTGAAGTCATGACGCTTGTGCGTAGCGAACTCCAAGGTCGCAGCGTCTCGATCAAAACCGAGCTTTCGGATAGCCTCCCGCATCTCTCGGGAAATCGCGTTCAATTGCGGCAGGTTATCCTGAATTTGATCATGAATGCTGTTGAGGCAATGGCCTCGATAAAGGATCGCGCACGTGTACTCCACGTTTGCTCCGAAATTAATGACCAGCGTCATGTGGTCGTTATGGTTGAAGACACGGGCACAGGAATTGAAGAAGCGGATCGCAATCGCGTCTTCGAGGCGTTCTTCACGACAAAACCAGAAGGAATGGGCATGGGACTATCAATCTGCCGATCAATTGTTGAAGCCCATGGCGGCCGCATAACGGCGCTACGGGCAAATCCGCATGGATCGATGTTCCAAGTCGTGTTGCCGGTTGAGGAACCGAACAAACTGTCATGAGTGAGGAATTGGCTGCCAACCCCGTTGTTTTTGTCATCGATGATGACGCATCGGTGCGCACATCTCTGAAGGAGCTTTTGGAATCGGTGGGTTTGCGCGTCGAACTCTTCGATTCAGCAGATGCCTTTCTCGCTAGTCGGATACCAGATGTCGCTAGCTGCCTGGTGCTCGATGTGAGGTTGCCTGGACAGAGCGGGCTTGAGTTTCAAACTGAGCTTATGAAGGCAGGTATCTCCTTGCCGATCATTTTCATCACTGGTCATGGCGATATCCCGATGAGTGTGAGGGCCATGAAGTCCGGAGCTGTCGAGTTCCTAACCAAGCCATTTCGGGACCAGGATTTGCTTGAAGCGATTCGCGCGGCAATTGAACGCGATCGAGCACGACGCGAACACGAGAGCTCCATTGCTGCAATGAAGACGCGATTTGCTTCACTGACAGCTCGTGAGAAAGAGGTTATCGGCTACGTCAGTGCCGGGTTCGTGAACAAACAAATTGCCGCCGAGATGGGCATCAGCGAAGTCACGGTGAAGGTGCATCGGCGCAACATCATGCAAAAAATGAACGCCCGATCATTGGCCGAATTGGTAAGAATGGCGGATTTGTTAAGCGTTGGTCGAGCGGCCTCAAGGGCTCACTAAACCTAAGTGTAATTCTTTTCGCTATCGAAAGAGATTACTTTGTTTATGACAGAAACAAGACGCCATGAGCCGTTTTGCGCCATGCCGGATAGAGGACTGCCGTTTGCCGAAGGTGCCGATGATCTCGATTGTCGATGACGATTTATCCGTTCGCGAGTCGACCAAGGAGCTTGTAGAGTCACTTGGTTACGAGGCACTTACATTTGCCTCGGCTGAGGAATTTTTGGAGTCGCAACGGCTCAGCGATACCAGCTGTCTCATCACCGACCTGCAAATGAAGGGGCTGAGCGGCATCGATCTGCAGAGGCGATTGATGGATGAAGGTCGGGATATCCCCACGATTTTCGTTACGGCATTTCCAGACGAGAAGACGCGCAGTCACGTGCTTAACGCCGGCGCAATCGGCTTCTTAAGTAAGCCTTTCAGCGATGAGACGTTGATACATCATCTCGATACAGCGCTTGCAGATTAACGGCTCCTACGCGCCAGGGATAATCAACTTAATTAAACTGCACTGCACCTGGGTGCCGAGAGCCACCCGCCTTCAACTAGCTCTAAACCTAAGTGTAGCCCACCTACCATTTCGGCAGCGCGTTTACACGCATGGACAATAGAGCGTCTCCTCTTCGTTGGTTAGGCTCTCTAATCTCAACAAACAAAAACCAGCCCAAAAGGCCGCGACGGGGAGAAGTCCAATGAAACACCCACTCGAGTGGGCAGCGACCCATCTCAAGAAGTCAGGTTATTTTTGCGCATTGCAGATTATTGCGGGTCTCGTCAGCGCTAATGGCGCCGGAGTCTTGTTCAGTCGCTTCCAACCTCTCGGTTATGTTGCAGCGAATCCCATCGGCAATCGCAGTGGTGAAGAGATTTTGCACTCGATTGCCGTTTTGGCGCGATTGAGTGGAGATATCGAGGTCATCTCATTGATCGCTCCCTTGGCGGGAGCTGTCATTGGTACGCTTCTCACAATCATGCTCGGCGCCATTGGAAACAGTCATCGCGGATGTTTCGCTTCGTCCGGTTTCTGATCCTGACACAAAAGGTCCAAAAAAATGCGTATCTCCTAAATCGCTAGCACTGTTGTGCGGAGGATGCATCATGAACGGCAAACAGCGAGCACAATGGAACGAATTCCGCCGACAGTCTTGCTCGGAGAATTCCGACACTGAGATCGCCAAGCGAGCCCGCAGTGTCCTTCGATGGAAGATCCGCTACGACTCCATTCAGGTCACCGCTGAGAAAGGGCATTTAACTCTTTTTGGTGAAGTCAATTGGAATTTGGACCGGGAGGCGGCGGAGCAAACGGTACGCAAGCTGAGCGGCGTGACTGGAGTCACCAATCTGCTTACGGCCAAAGATTGTGCCGTCGAATTTACTTCTTTCCCCGGCGCCGTCTCGTAGCAACAAAGGATGTCGAAGATCTCTGACTCTCGTCGCCTTTTGTGTGGCAATGCTTCTGGCCTAGACGATCAGATCGTCGGCTTTGGCGGATACTCCTCGTGCCTCGTTCTAATCGTCCCGCAGGACTGAAATGAACCCGACGCTTGTCATCATTGCGCTGATATTCAGCGCCGTCGCGCTCGTCTCTGTTGTCGCGTTTCTACTGAACTAATTGCTTCTGCAGGAGTAAAGCGGTTAGGCCATGTCCGATACCGCTTGAGTGGATTTCTCAATCCCGCTGGCGGGTTCCTGGGTTGTCCCGCTCTAGGCGTCGTCTCTCAGCTCTCAAGCGCCGAATCTCTTCGTCAAGCGCCTTATTTTTCTCGTCGAGAACGGTCATACGTGTTTTCGGCTCATCGCTGCCGCGCAACTTGTCGAGCGCTTTGCCGACGTCGAGTTTTTTCGTCAATGGTTCACCTATCGCTCGTTGCAGGACCTCCATTGGTCAATGGCCCAGCAATAACCATACTATAAGAGACGCGAATAGCCCAGCGAGGGCGACGCTGGCGGATTTAAGACATCGCGCGGACCGCCCACGTTTTCCTTGATGAGAAGGAGAGATCGAATGTCGGCTTCTGGCCGAGAAATCGACGACCCAGCGGCCAACCATCTTTAGGTGCCGCCAACCTAAAAAGATCTTCTGTGAGTAGTTCATCAAAGACGGAAATGCCCGCCAAAAAAGCATCAAACTGAATAGCTTCCTGTCCACCAATGTGGGGTTTCTGACCCAAAACGGATCGTAGAGATGATTGCAACCAGGTCATTCGAAGTAGTATGTTATTAGCCGCTAGTCGGGGGAGCTCCGCTGTTGGAGGCTACTCCTGATGACTGCGCCACAGACCTCCCGATATCGCGGCTACGACATCGTACTTCGACGCCAATGGTCGAGTTGGTGCGTCGGTATATATCCTACACGAGCCGAGCTGCCGATTTTGCCGCGGTCAGCTTTGAATACTCTGGCACCCCGGAAGGCGGATGCCATCGCCGAAGCTAAGCATGCCATCGACTGCGTTCTCTCACGTCGAGATGATGTTGCAGAGGAGGGTAGACCATGGCCATAGCCCTGACGTTGCAAAAGTATCTGGATGCTAAAAACGTTCGATACGATCTGATGAGCCATAAGCCTACTAGCTCATCGATGGAGACTGCTGAAGTCTGTCACGTTTCCGGTGACTGTATCGCAAAAGGTGTTCTGCTACGCGATGAGACTGGCTATGCACTCGCTATACTGCCTGCGTC
>Ga0207683_10001161_pt1 | contig 23877 bp, 27 predicted proteins | sample KBSM73metaG_FD_184333 | JGI IMG/M metagenome (GOLD analysis project Ga0207683, IMG submission 184333) | Miscanthus rhizosphere microbial communities from Kellogg Biological Station, Michigan, USA - KBS M7-3 metaG (SPAdes) (version 2) | ecosystem: Host-associated > Plants > Roots > Rhizosphere >... | reverse complement strand
AATTAGTACCGTTGGATTCTTGCCCTGCAACATATATGTTGCCACCCGCAATGGCAATAGAGGATGCCCATGCGTCCTTTGTGCCATCGGTGAGAATCGTAGCTTGTCCGTTTTCCCAATACTTCGCTACATTAACTGATCCGTTTGTTTCAGCGCCGGCTATATAAACGTACAACCGGGGATCAGGTAAAACGTCATTTGACGTACTCTTTTTACAGGAATAAAAAACCGGGAGAAGTAGCAGTATGAAATAGATTTTTCTCATTGCAGTGTACTTTAAAAGGTAGCATTTTTTATGAAATGATAAGCTTTTTTATTTGAAATAATATATGGGATAATTACTCATGATTATTCAATGCATCGCACAATTCTATTTATCCCTACTTTTATCATTCAATAAAATAGCTTGCCTTATGCGACTCAAAAAAGATTTTCTGCGCGCAGCATTATTGCTTTCTCTTCCTTTGGTTTTGGTTAGTCATCGCCCGGCAAATCGTTTAGCCGATACCGATGGATGGATATCCCTTTTCAACGGTAAAGATCTCACCGGCTGGAAACAGGTTGGCGCCGGCGAACATTATGTAAAAGATGGATTGATCTGCAGCAAAGGCGGCATGGGTCTTCTTTATTATACGGCGGCCAGGTGGGGAAATTGTACGTTGCGTGTGGTATACAAGATGCAGAAGACGAATAGTAACGCAGGTGTTTTTATCCGCATTCCTATCGAGCCACGCGAAGCATGGATGCCTGTTTTTTACGGATACGAAGTACAGATAGATAATCATCCCGAAACATCGGGTGAAGATGATTATCATATCACCGGTACATTATACTCGCTGACGAAACCATTGGCAAAACCGGGTAAACCCGGTCCTGAGTGGAACGAAATGGAAATTACGCTGAATGGTCCACATACTATAGTAACCGTGAACGGACAAAAAGTAACGGACTTTAAAGAAGGCGACCCTGTGCCTGACCGTAAGTTTGATTTTGAACCCTATCACGGGCCGCGTCCCAATGAAGGATATATCGGTTTGCAAAATCACGGTGATGATGATATTGTTTACTTCAAAGAAGTTTCGGTAAAACCTATTTCTGAAAAATAAAAACACGGGCACATGTCAAGGCAAAAAGATGTTAAGCGTTCGTCCACGATGAGCCGCTCGCAATTTATCCGTAATACGGCACTTACTGCAGCAGCATTTACAATTGTTCCGCGTCATGTATTGGGTGGAAAAGGTTATTTGGCCCCGAGTGATAAATTATATATCGCCGCTGTGGGTTGTGGTGGTGAAGCAGAGAATGATATACATCACTATGCTACGGCACCGAAAAAAAATGCAGTGATGGCCTTTCTGTGTGATGTAGATGATCGTATGGCCGCACCAAGACGTAAAGAATTTCCCCAGGCAAAATTTTATACTGACTGGCGTGAGCTGTTCGAAAAAGAAAGCAAAAATTTTGATGCAGTCACCGTGGCAATACCGGATCATAATCATGCGATCGTTGGTTTAAGTGCCATGCAATTAAACAAACATCTCTATTTGCAAAAACCGCTTACACATGATATTTATGAAGCGCGGGTGTTGACAAAGGCTGCCGCAAAATACAAAGTGGTGACACAAATGGGCGACCAGGGTATGTCGTGCGATGGTATGCGTACCATGCGTGAATGGTTTGAAGCAGGATTGATCGGTGATATCGAAAAAGTATATTGCTGGACAGACCGGCCTGTATGGCCGCAGGGTATTTCCTGGCCCACCGGTAAACAACCGTCCATACCCAAAGAATTGAATTGGGATCTGTGGCTGGGCACTGCCCAAAAAGTAAATTATATAGATAATCTCGTTCCATTCAATTGGCGAGGCTGGTGGGATTTTGGTACAGGCGCACTCGGCGATATGGGTTGTCATATAATTGGTCCGCCATTTAAGTTGCTGGAATTGGGATATCCGACGGAGATATCAGGCAGTGCAAGTACGGTGTACCAGGGCATATTCAAAGAAGGCGTGTATCCTGAAAGCGGCCCGGTGTCAAGTTCTTTAAAGTTTATATTCCGGTTAAAAGATAATCGTGATCTCTCGTTGTACTGGATGGATGGCGGCATTACTCCTGAGCGGCTTACCGAACTGGATCCTGCTTTGAATATGAATGAAGCACTTTCCGATTGGCCGGGAGAAAACGATTTTGAAGGAGGCACATTGTTTATCGGTACCAAAGGAAAAGTCTCGTGCGGGTGGGGTGGCAGCCATCCACGGCTCTTACCGTTATCCCTAACCGATTATATAAAGATTCCTGAAAAATATCCGAGGGTACAGGGAGGTATGGACGGCCATTGGTGGCAATGGGTAGATGCCTGTATTGCCGGTTATGGAAAGATGGAAGTGGATTCGCCGTTTGAAGGATATGCAGGCCCGCTCACCGAAACTGTTTTATTGGGCAACCTGTTATTGCGGAGTTTTAATATTCGTGAAAAGATAACAAAGCAGGATCCAGTATATGGAAAGATGGAAGGCTATCAGTTCAGCGGCAGGTATAAAGCCTTACAATGGGACGGTGCAAATATGAAGGTGACGAATTATGAACCAGCCAATCAATTCATTCGCCGTGAATACAGGCAGGGGTGGGGGAAGGTGGAGATGTAGTGTCTGGTGTAGTTAGTGCAGTGCGATTATGCGGCACCGGTAGAGTTCACTTTTCGGGATGCGTTCTCACGCATTGCCGTCAGGCAATGGATATTCCTTCTATACGCCGATAGTGATTATCACAGGTGGGCATCTGTGGTCAGTTCCACCGGTTGCACCGGTGGTTATGCATATTCAGCCCTTCGGGCTGTGCGTGACAATTACCGCGAACCCGGATGAAAAGATATCAACGATGTTGAAGAAAAAGTGAATACTTATGAATTTAAAAAGCATCATCCAATCGTCGCCAGATTTTTCTTTACAAAATAGATAGGAAAGGAGCCCTTTCCTGCATGCTCCTTTCCCCATTTGTTGTTGCGATACGAAAAATTGCGAAATCATACCGCAAGCAGGACTATGTTGACTAATATCCGTATAGCGTACGGACTTTAATTAGGTAAGCCTTCGTTTTTATTCTTTATATCTTCGAGCTGTTCCAGTAACGTTTTTATTTTCAACCGGATCGCTTTTTTTATTTCAAGCGTCTCATCCTTTCGAACAGCCTCCTCGTACTTTACCTGTTCTCTCTTTATTTCGTCGGAGAGATGAACAAGTGCGGAATTTTCAAATCTTGTCATTTTTTACACATTTTGGTGGTAAACAATTTTATTTCACTGCCATTCCGTATTTATCATAATGATAAATAACCAAACAATTTCTGCACACGCAAATTGTGCGTTTGCACGCAAAATCAATATGTAAAAAGAATGTATGAAACTCCCGGAGCCGGGGTAATGTGATACCACAAAATTGAAAAAAAAATTGGAATTCCGAACAATCGTTGTTAAAAAAAATAGGCCGGCGGCTGGCCGGCCTATCGAAAGATACGAACAAAAGAAAATTGCCACTTTGACTATTAAAATTTTTGTGCCACCGACGCCATCGGGACTGTTTGCTATCGATAACCAAGTAAGTAATACCATCGGGCCCGGGGCATTTAGGGGAGGAGTTGTTCAATTTACATATAGCGGTTTCGATTTTACTATCCTTCAGGCCGGTATTTTTTTATAAGTAAGAAAACCAAACTAACCGCCTCACCGGAAATAGAAAACCCGGTTCTCGCTACCGGGTCTTCGCTTCACGTTAAGTATGAGAAAACATATGCCTTGAATGAATAATTAAATAACCGTACCCGCAATGATTAAAAATTCATTGCTGTTTTTTATTGAATATTGTCAGTTGTTCGGGGAAATAGTTTCTGAAAACAAAAACTAAGCTGCCGTTTCGCCCCGGATTTATACCAATAATCCGGATCGACAGTATTGGATCAAATAGACTGATTGTATTTCATCGTGTCCCAATATTCTTTGCCATAGCTAACAAGGATCTCGCTTTTTGCCGGAATATTTTTCGTTGCCTGGATATATACACGCTTGTTGTAACTCACATAAGACGCATTGTTAACCTTACCTCTTTTTTTATGAAATCCTTTCGCATCATTGGCAAAACGGGCGAGTGCTCTTTTAAAAGGCAATGCATCGATAACATGATTATTGTTCAGGAAAAGTATATACGGGTTTGTACCGTTATTATGTTCTGCTTCCTTCCATGTTGAAATTTTTCCCTTATACTCAGCGATCAAAGCACCTTTGGAAATAGCTCTTCTGGTAAACAGCCCCAGCCCTGCGCCGGGGATTGTCGATTGTTTAACGAATAGGAATTTAGCCGGGATAATCATAGCGAGGGATAATTATAATATCGTGCCTTTGTATCCGCTGAAAACAGGCATGGTTTTTTCAGGAATTTTGTACTGCTGCTTTTTCAACAGCAAGAGGCTTGTTCATTTAGCCAATACTTACTCATTTCCTCTGTAGCAGGCAGCCATTTCCATCGCAATTCATAATCATTTTCGCTTATCAATGGGCACGATAATGATTCCAGGGCGTTACCAGGATGACGATCGCCTGTATTGCAGGAACCGGGGTTGGTATGTGCTGTTAATAGGTCAGCCTTTTTCATTAATTATTCTTTTACAATTGATCACACGTTAAACTTGTAGAATATGCTGAAGTATATGCTCCTTGTTGCTGAAGATGAATACGAACATCTTTTTTTTCAAAATGCGATTGATAACCTGAACCGGGGATTTCGCCTCCTGAGTGCATACAATGGCAAGACAGGTCTTCGCATTTTCAGAAAAGTAAAACCGGTATCAGTATTTATAAATTTTCAGCTAAATGATATGAACGGGCTTCTTTGCCTGAACCGGATGAAATCGCTTAAAGGTGCTGAAAATATCCCGGTCTATATTTACTCAAATGATAAGAACGGTCACCTCGCGAGAAATGCGATAGCCAGTGGAGCAGCCGGTTGTCTTGCTACAAATGATGCTGTGAATGGGTTAAAGGCGTGTTTATATAAAACGCTTGCGGAACGGGACCGGGCCTTGAGTATGGCTGCAAAATAAAACCTGCAAGCTAAAATGCTTTGCAGGTTTGTATCGGCGAAACCGCTTACCGAGGATAATGCTTTTGCAAACTTTATAACGAATCACGCTTTTTGATAAAGGAATCTTTCCTGTTAAAAGTATCCCTTCTGTATTTATTAATGCTGTCGTCCCTCAGCCGGAGCGTAGAATCCTGCTTGTTCTTCGGAACAGTGTCAAACAGCGTGTATGTATCGGTATTAGCCGGACATAATGGATAAATGCCGCCGGTTTTTCCATTGATAAATGTAATTCCCGTGATGGCAAGGGCACAGGCTGCAAAAAATGTTTTCATGATTGATCATTTAAAGCTAAAGCTGCAATTATGCTGCCTATAAAACATCGCCGCGCCAAACAGGCCGCCGGGGAAATCTGTTACCAACTAAAGTGAAAAGGGTTTCCGTTATGCCTCGTTTTCAAAAACGTTAACCAGATTCGCTTAAACATATTGTGAATACAATCACGTTGAACACTTGTCCTTTGCATTGACCACAAATGGAAATCTTCAGGAACGATTTTTGAAGTATAATTACTACTCCTTCCGGGATGTTTATAATTCTATGTTTCCACTAAGCTGATCCCGGCTTATTAATCCTTATTTTATTTAAATTTTTTAAACAGACGATGAATAGAAAAACATTGCTTGCGGCTCTACTAGCTATTTGTGTCAGCGCATGCTGCAGAATGCAGGACGATGTAATGGTGAAACCCTTAGAAGAAGACAAAACATTTATGGCTTCAGCAGCATACAGCAACATGTACACAATCGACGCCGGGAACCTTTCTGTGGAAAAAGGTGGCGATAGTACTGTGAAAATTTTTGGACAACTCATTAGTGGTACACACCGGACTGCACAGCAGGAACTACAGGATATTGCGGATTATTTTGATTTTATTTTGCCTGCTACACATGATTCATTTCATGCCACCCAAAAAGAATTGCTTGGACAAGTAACCGGGAGAGAATTTGATTCCGTATTCATTTTGTCGCAGATAAGGAATCATCATGAGATGATAGAAGTGTATGAAAAAAGAATTTCAGCCGGTGAAACCGGTCTTGTTTCCCGGCACGCTCAAAAATATTTGCCAATGATCCGTCAGCACCTGGAGGATGCAGAAAATATCAAAAGACAAATAAAGATTAGTAATTAAACAAAACAGATATGAAACGATTATTAATGTACTGTTTGGTTGTGGGAATAATTTCCGTTTTCATACAATGCAATAACAGCGCAAACGGTGATAATACAAGCAGCGATACAACCAAGCGGGACATGAATGATACGACACACAGGGACACCATGATACATTCCGATACAGGAACCCGTCACTAGAACGGAGGTATCGACAAATATTTCGAACTACCCGTAATCATATAAACCATGAGCATACAATTTATCACGTATTACAAGCCATTCAAAATGAACCAGGCATTTATCAAAAACTGGTGGATATTCCTGTTCAGGGGGTTATTGTCTATATCATTCGGATTGCTTGCATTGGCGCTTCCGGATATTACGTTGCCGGCATTACTCCTGATTGTGGGCGCCTATATATTCGGGACCAGCATCCTGTTTGGTGCCGCTATAATCAATACGCGTAAAAGCCTGGCAAACTGGAAGTGGTTGATTGTGTCAGTTGTACTTTGCTTGACTGCCGGCCTCACCGCATTAATTAATCCTTTTGCTACCGCTATTGCATTGATGTACCTGGTAGGTGCCTGCGTCTTACTGGCAGGTATCAGCGAAATTATGATGGCCGTCCGGCTACGCAACGTGGTTCGCGGTGAAGGCTGGTACATATTGGCCGGGGTTTTAGCCGTTCTGTTTGGTTTGTCCGTTTTTTTCAATCCTTTCGAAGCTGTTATTACACTTACCATTATATTCGGTATTTATGCTGTTATTGCAGGTATTATGCTCATTTATTTGTCTTTCAGGTTAAAGAATCTCGATGCGCTTCATCATCAAAGTGTTTACAACCTGTTATAGATTTCACAATAAATTATTCTCACATACCCGGACACAATAAATTTAATTCTCTTGTTCAGTTCATTATTAAGCTACTGGTAAACTGTCAACCAATCTCCGGGGTCAAATCATGAGATACATTTTTAACCGGGTGTTGGCTGATTATTTGTACTAATAATTGATGCAATCGTATTCAAAAAAGGTTTTTCTGCTGATCATTGTTTTTTTGGTTCTTCGAATTGTCACCGGGTCAGTGTTGGAGCTGGGAAATGACGAGTCTTATTACTGGCTTTACAGTAAGCATTTGCAATGGAACTATTTTGATCACCCGCCGATGATAGCCGTGTGGCTGCGTATATTCACATTAAATGGATTGTTGTTTGATTATGAAATTTTTCTTCGGTTAGGCAGCGTAGTAAGTTGCGCCTGTTCAACCTGGTTTGTGTACAAAGCAGTCGCTGAAATAAAGAGCGAACGCGCAGGCTGGTTTGCAGCCTGCATATTTAATACTTCATTATATGCAGGTATGGTAGCGGGGGTTTTGATAATGCCTGATTCGCCTCAATTATTTTTCTGGACATTCTGCCTTTGGCAAATCGCGAAGCTAATGACCAATGAGGATTCATGGGCAACCTGGTTATTGTTTGGTATAACTGCCGGGTTGTGCAGTATGAGCAAAATACATGGCGGGTTCATCTGGATTGGCGTTGCGCTATATGTTATTTGCCGGCACAGAGCCTGGTTGAGAAATCCAAAATTATATGTCGCGTTGCTTGTTTCGCTTGTGATCATCAGCCCGGTTTTGTTCTGGAATTTTCAATATGATTTTGTGACCTGGAAATTTCATAGTGCCCGCATCGTTCCGCTTGAATCATCCGGCGTAAGAGGAAATTTTTTTACCGTATTCATTGAACAGATTTTCATCACCAATCCTTTTGTATTCTTTTTGATCTTGCCGCTGATTTCTACGCTGTGGAAAAGAAATAAACTTCAACCTGCACTTGTTGTATATAACTTCATTGCGTTACCGCTGATTTTCTCATTGTTCATCATATCGATATTCAGGGAAGTGTGGTACCACTGGAGCGGACCGGCTTATGTTTCTTTGATTCCTTATGCGGCAATACGCTTAGCTGAACATAACCCGAAAAAAGATTTTCCACGTTTAATCAAATACGCTACAGCCTTTTTTCTTTTTATACTTATTGCCTGGCCCGTAACTATCCATTTTTTTCCGGGCACATATGGCAGCCATAAAAAAGAAGAACTTGGAAATGGCGATATAACTCTTGATAAACTGGGATGGAAAAAATCCGGTGAACATTTCGCCGGCATATATAAAAATGAATTTGCGGTGAATAATGCACCAATCATTTGTTCATCGTGGTGGGGAGCACATATTGAATATTATTTTGCCAGGCCTGCCGATGCGGGCGTAATCGGTATAGGTGACGTGTACAAGCTCCATCAGTACGGATGGCTCAATGCAGGCAGGTTATCCTTTTTAAACATGGACACTGCTTATTGTATCTTACCTTCACTGGAAGCTGCCAAAATAGATACGACTTATGAAAAGTTTTATACCAAAAGTGAATTGGTAGAAACAATACCTGTGTACAGGCAGCAAAAAAATGTTTCCAATTTTTATGTCTATCGCCTCACCGGATGGACAGGACGACAACCTTTGGTGATGCGGCCATCAACAAAAGCGATTAGTTTTTTATGGGTCAATCCTCTTCTTTCTATAAAAGATATTTTATGGTAAACTAAAATTACTTTGCCGGATATGCGCTATCCCTGTTTATAAACTCTCATGCCAATTCAAAATATAATCCGCTACTTGTTCCCATCCCGGTTCACCGCAGATAAAATGGCTCTTATCGTCAAAAATTTTCAAATCAACACGGCTGTTTTGATCTTTATAGCTGTTTGCAATTGTTTGCGTAAGTGTATGAGGGAATATATGATCGTTACCGCCGCCAACGAACAACAGGGGTGCATGCGGTTTTTTAAAATCTATGTTCGAAAAAGAGTTTAATACCAATTGGCGGCTCACTTTATAACTTTCAGGCACAGCCGTAGTTTCAAACGCAGCTGCTCTTTCGGTTTCAGGTAATGTGTTAAAGAAGGCGTTGTCATACCATTTACGCGAACCCATAAAATACTTTTTCCCCGAAAAAAAACCAAAGGCAGGCAATACTACTTTTATCGTTGAAAAAGGAGGAAATACATTCTTTGGCGGAGCACCATCAATACTTACACCTGCCGCGGCTTTTCCCATCTCTACCAGTTTCAACACTGCCATACCCGCCATAGAATGCCCGATGATCAATGGCTTCTCCGGCAACTTGTCTATTAAGCCGGCAATATTCTGCACAACATCAGTAAATCCTGTCCTGACGAGATCGGGGTGAACATTTTTTCTGAGGTCCGCGGGATTTCCTTCGTGTCCCGGGTTGGCCGGTGTATGAACAGTGTATCCCTTTTGTTCATAATACCTTTTCCATTTTGTCCAACTTGTGTTGTTTACAAAGTTGCCATGAATGAGAACAATAGTTTTTGGCTTTGTCATTTGTTTCGTATTTGATGGTTAAGAAGGAGGTTTGTCAAATGGCACGCATCGTTCGGTATCGACGCAGGCGGGATATTCATTGACGTTAGCCCGGTGCTGCAGCTTGGCTCCCCGATGAAGGTAGGAAATTTTTTGTGGGAATTCTCTTGATTTTAAAGGGTCCGTATGTCTTTCACTAATTGCGGTATGCCTTTGGAAAAGACATGTTCTTTACCTGGCAGTTCGCGAACGAAAGCGGTATTGAAAGCTTTTTTATAAAATGTCAAATGTTCAAAGGGAACCGCTGAATCGTTTTTGCTATGATAAAGAAATATTGCGGGAATGTCTTTCAGAAAGGATTGAAAATTTTTTCTGAGTTGAAATTCTTTCATGTCGCTTTGCCAATAGGGAGTTGCAATTAAAAATAACCCGGCAATTGAAATCCGGGGTTTCTCTTCGCTCAGATATTTTAATAACGTCGAGCCTCCCAGTGAATGTCCAATTAAAATAACCGGTTCGGTTATTTTCACCAGAGATGACGCAAACATTTTTTTGAACTTTTCGTAGGTTGGTGCTGCAGGTTTTTCAATCGCTGGAAACAGAATTTCAAATTCACCGGACAATTTTGATTCCAGGTACTTTACCAGGTCATAGCTCCCTTTGCCTTTGCCATATTGAGGGCCTGCGCTATGAGCAAAAAAGATCTTTTTCAATTCTTTTTTTCTTTGCATAAAATAGAATTCAAATTCATTTCCAGGTATACTCAGTTGAAAGCGCCTGCAAATGTTCGCAGATAATACATCGACGTTTGTTTTCACGCGGCGCCTAACAATCCGCTACGTAATTATGTGAATTCTTCAGGTAAGGAGCTTTCAACGCTCAACCTTTAACACTTAATCTTTCGGTTCCCACAATTGAATTTTATTTCCTTCCAGGTCAAGTATATGAACAAACTTGCCATAATCAGAATCCTCTATTTTGTCTACTATTGTAACGCCTTCGTCTTTTAACTGCGCTATTAGCGCTTCTATATTTTCAACCCTGTAGTTGATCATAAAGTCCTTTGTCGAAGGCTCAAAGTATTTTGTATTTTCTGCAAAAGGAGCCCATTGAGTAAGTCCCTTCTTTGTGCTGTCATCCAGTTCGCGCCATTCAAAGCTCGTCCCATAGGGGCTTGTGTCAAAACCGAGATGTGTTTTATACCATTCGTTGATTGCCTTTGTGTCTTTGCATTTGAAAAATATGCCGCCAATGCCTGTTACTTTTTTCATTTTGGTTGTCGTTTTATGTTGTTTTGTGAGGATTGCCTTCAATGTGAACCCGGAGCAGAACGATGCCGCAATGATCAGCGTAATTACAATAGTTGCTTTCAATTTTTTACTCCTTTTCTTTTTAAAATTAATGCGCTGATAAGTGCAACAACCAATCCCACCGGTAAGATTTCTGCATACGTCATTATCGCCGTAAAAAAAGGATTTTTAAACAGCACGGCAAAGTCCGCCATTTCTTTGGCCTGCTTGTCTATTTCCGGTTGACTAGCTCCGCTTGCTTTGAGTTTGTCCAGCATAGCCGTTGAATATTTATCCATAAAATCGGTGGAGAAAAAATAATAGTCAACCAGCCAGGCGGCAACGTAGATAGTCGATGCAATTAAAACGATCAGGATTCCTATTTTAAAAGCTTTGCCAAAACTGATCACCCCGTTATTGTATTTATTCCGGTAATTGTGAATGCCCACATACACCAAAGAGAAGGCGATGAGCATAGTAGCATAGCCGATCACCAGCCCCCTGTCATAATCGAATTTGCCGTCGCGATAGCTGAGGCTATGTACATTTAACAGCATTAAGGTGGTAACAACAATACCTGCAGTAAGCCCGTAGATGATAATATTTTTTTTCATTTTAAAGTGGTTATGATGCAAATGTGCCTACTAAGCAGGTTTTACCGGTCATACTTTCGGCTATTTTTCTGCTGATCGCTCGTTTCATACCAAAGAATGAGGCGTTAGGGGATCAGGTTCAGCCGTTTCGCCTTTTCCACCGCCTGTGTTCGCCTTTTCACATCTAATTTTACAAAAAGATTTTGATTGTGTGTTTTTACGGTGCTTAAGGAAACGAAAAGTTTTGAAGCAATTTCTTCGTTGCTGTGTCCCTGTGCGATCAGGTTAAGAACTTCCAGCTCCCGTTTGCTGATTTCAAGTTGAGATATTAAGGGAGTATTGAGAATAAAATCCCGGTGGCCGTCGGGGTCATTCCGTGTCAGGTACACTTCTTTTTCCACCACTACCGTTTCAACCCGATAGCTAACGGGTTTTGGTTTGGAAAGTTTTCGTGCAAGCCAGATTCCGAGAGCGGTAAAAATGACGGCAATAAAACCGATATAGATTTCAAAAGAATGATGAAAGATTACAAAGCGAAGTTCAAGCCACTTGAGCAGGTACATGAGAAAAGCCAGACTGATGCCATAGATCAATGTGGCTTTATATTTTCTCCATATGCCGGTCATGGCACAAATGTCCAAAATCTGCGGGTAATTCAATTGCACAGGGCGGTCAAATCCGCTGACGGCGCAAAATTAATTTCGAAGTGAATTTTACTGACGGCGATGTTTCCGGTTAACTATTCATCGTTCATTAGGTAGTACCAACAATTGTTATTCACCGGTAGTAACCCGATTTATGCGATAACATTCCCTGTCTTCACTTTTCCCGCCCGCTTGTAATAAGCAATGATAACCCCTGTTGTTGTCACAACATTTTCAGTTAATGTAAATGCTGCCGGCAACGCGCCATTGTCAAAAAGTTTTTTTCCTTTACCTAACAACAACGGGTGGATTTTGAGGCGGAGTTCATCTACCAGGTCATTCTTCAATAGCAGGTGAATAAGCTCACTGCTGCCCCACACATGTAGGTCAGCGCCTTTGGATTTTTTTATTTTTTTAATATCAGCTACATTTTTTATCAAGACTGAATTTTTCCAGCCGGTAACCAATGGGTCCGCCTTTTTCATTTTTTTGGAAAGTACATATTTGGTGCCTTCATTTATTCCCGGCCAAAAGTCTCCATGCTTCGGCCAATAGCCGGCCCAAATTTCAAATGTTTTTCTGCCCAACAAGTAATCGGCAGGTTGCAGTTCTTTCTGCACTGCATTACTGTACGCTTCGTCAGTGTACGGTGCCGTCCAGCCGCCATATTTGAAACCGCTTGACTTATCTTCTTTAGGTCCGCCGGGTGCCTGCAATACGCCATCTAATGAAATCATTGATAAAACGATTATTTTTCTCATACTAATTTATTTTTTAAAAGTTCCGTCAAAATTGATTTGTTATTATACAAATTTCGTCAACAATAAGATGGCAGTTGCGGTGTGAATGCGACAATTTTAGTGGTTGAATACGACGATACTGATAATTCTCTCAAGAGAAGGTGCTGTTGCAATAGTATGACCGTTAACAAGAAGATAACATCAATTATTTTTTTACCGGTTCATAATAAAAGACTACTGCGCCACAACCAAATGTTTTTGTTTTTAAAAGCTTAAGATCAATTCTATCTTTTATATCGTCTAATAATGGTAAACCTTTTCCTGCTATAATCGGTTGAACACAGATTTGGAATTCGTCAGTTAAATTAAGATTCAATAACGTGGCGATTAAACTCCGGCTACCCACTAAAATATCTTTCTTTGCCAACCTGGCCGTTTGTGTTTATTCGCACCTGTCTTTCTGTTTTCATGCGCGTTGAAAATTTCTGCAGATCAAATAAATATACCTGCAAACTATTGCAGTTCGACCCGGAATCACTGCGAACAGCCAAAACTCAAAAGCAGTATCTTTGCCAGCCTGACAGCACAAAATGATCTTCATTTTGTCCTTTCTTTTCCTCCTTTAACCGCCTACGGAATAATTGTATCCACGATTCGGATGCTGTAAGTATATGGAAACATATTGACCATTAAAAATTGAATGGCGATGATCAACTTTAAAGACATCAGGAAAAAACTGCTGAAGGGAGATTTTTCAGGTTTGCTCGGGCTGCTTCGGTTGAATGGAAGCAGGAAGAAAGTAATTATACATCCGGCAGAAGTTGCACAGATCTTTGATCCGTTGCCCGATGATACGTCAGTACAGGCCTTTATTGCCTTCGGTGCCGAGCAGCGACTGCAGGTGTTCCCGTATCTCGACATCTTCCTGCAAAAGAAAATCATTCGCCATTTACCCAAAGAAAGAGCATCGTATATATTGAACGAAATATTATCGGATGACCGTAACATTTTCTATTCGCACCTGAAGGGAGTGGAACTCACTTTTTTTCTTGAATTTCTCAATGAAGAGAATAAAAAGCTGGTGCATGATATAATGGGGTATCCTGAAAACAGTGTAGCAAGAATTTTGAATACCGATTTTGCGTCGGTGTATGAATCGATGACGATCGCAGAGGCTTCAGAATATTTACGCAAAACACATGAAGACACGGAGAACGTAAACGTACTTTATGTAGTAGATAAAAATGGCCGGCTGCTGGATGATATCCCGGTAAGAAGGTTAGTATTGAATGAGCAACATAAAACAATCGCCGAGATCATGGACGGTTTTGTGGTAACACTGAATATTGCGGACCCGAAAGAAGAAGCTGTGGCAAAGTTTAAAGAATATGACCGCGCGAGTTTGCCTGTAATTAACAAAGACAATGTGCTTCTTGGTGTAGTTACGATAGATGATGTATTGGATGTAGCCGAACAAACAGATACAGCCGCTATTCAAAAATTCGGCGGTGTGGAAGAACTCGATTATCCCTATGTGAAAACACCATTCTTTTCGCTGATACGGAAAAGAGCAGGATGGCTGATCGTTTTGTTTCTCGGCGAAATGCTAACGGCAACGGCTATGGGTTATTTTGACAAGGAAATATCCAAAGCGGTGGTACTGGCGTTGTTTGTTCCTTTGATTATATCCAGCGGCGGCAACAGCGGATCGCAGGCAGCAACGTTAATTATACGGGCTATGGCGCTGAAAGAGCTTACAATGAAAGACTGGTGGTATGTGATGCGCCGGGAAATCCTATCCGGTTTGTTACTTGGCGTTATACTGGGCACGATCGGGCTGATCCGTATCTCTGTCTGGCAGGAACTGCATTGGTTTAACTATGGGCCGCAATGGCTGCTTGTTGCCATAACCATATTTTTTTCTTTAATTGGCATCGTGATGTGGGGAACACTGAGCGGCTCCATGATACCAATTGTTTTGAAACGGTTCAAAATTGACCCGGCCACATCATCGGCGCCGTTTGTGGCAACGCTGGTGGATGTTACCGGGCTGGTTATTTATTTTACGATTGCTGCATCGATTTTAAAAGGAACTTTGCTGTGAGGGAAAGAGAGAAGCCATAGGCTGTTGGCTGTAGGCTATAGGCTTTGAGTTTTACGCCATGAGACGATTGGTTACAGATTTTATCTTGCAGGTTACTTAGATTCATTGAACCACTAAGCCTATTGCTTAATAGCTTACAGCTTAAAGCCTATAGCCTACAGCAATTGGCATTTGTAACTTAACACAACATTCAATAAAATGGCCCATACACATTCTCATTCACATCATCATGATCATAGTCATACGGTTGCGCCTGAGCATGTCAACAGGGCATTTGTTGCGGGGATAGCCCTTAATTTTTTATTTGTAATTATTGAAGCGGCCGTGGGGCTTTATATTGGCTCTTTGTCTTTGTTGTCTGATGCGGGTCATAACCTGGCAGATGTCGGTACGCTTGGTTTATCGTTGCTCGCATTTCGTTTGCTGAAGGTGAGATCAAATAAAAAATTTACATACGGATATCGTAAGACTACGGTACTTGCAGCACTTTTCAATGCGTTTATTTTATTGGTCAGTATTGGTGCAATCATTTATGAATCCGCTCACCGGTTGTTTCATCCTGAACCGTTGCCGGGTAAGACGATTGCCATCGTTGCTGGAATTGGTATTGTCGTTAACTTTTCTACAGCCATTCTCTTTTTAAAAGGAAAAGAAAAAGATATTAATGTAAAAAGCGCTTACATGCACCTGATGGCCGACGCATTGGTTAGTGCTGCAATGGTCATTGGCGGGATCATTATTTCATTTACAAATTGGTTTTGGCTCGATCCTGTTCTGGGTATTGGCGTAGCGGTTGTTATCCTGGTTGGTACCTGGCGGTTGATGCAGGATAGTTTGCGTCTTTCTCTTGACGGCGTACCAAGGGATATCAACCTTGAGGAAGTAAAAGAGGCTGCATTAAAAGTAAAAGGAGTGAAAGGTGTTCATCATGTTCATGTGTGGGCTATGAGCACAACAGAAAATGCAATGACCGCACATTTTATTTTGGAGAATGGAGTGACGCCTGAAAAGGAAAAGGAGATCAAACACGAATTGCGCCACCAGATGGAGCACATGCATATCAACCACCTGACGGCAGAAACGGAAAGAGAAAATGTTGGCTGCGCAGAAAAAGATTGCTGACACAGCTTCAACAGGTAAAAATCGTTAATTCTTTATGAGTTCAGCTTGGAGGGCGAATCATCAATAACTTTTTTCAGCGCGGCTCTTCTTTCTTTATTCAGAAAGGATCTATCCATCATCGAAACCTGGAAAATAACACCCTCAATGACAAGGAGGATAATTTTTGCTGAAGTGGAAAGAATGGATTCGTCGATTATACAAACAGTAATGGTAAAGACGATAAAAATGAAGATAAGCAGTAAAAATTTTTTCATACTTCTCTAAGTTAAAATCTCATGCCAGTTAACCTGGCTCCGGACGCAGGCGGGAAGAAGCAGCGTTTTCCCGTTTGGTGACGATCCAAAGGTTTCTTTTAATCTCCTTTAAATGTGTTTATTTTTCAACTGGGGAATTTTATACGCTAAAATTGAGACAAAGAGCACTAAAGCTGAGATATTTGTTGTTTCGCAAAAGAGATAACTTCGTCGCAATCTGTAATGCCTGAATTCTGAAAACATAAATTCAACGGAAATATGCCTGGTGATTCTCTGAATGTAAATAATAAAGCGGTTGCTTCAAACACATATGACGCGATTGTTGTCGGTTCCGGTATCAGCGGCGGTTGGGCCGCAAAAGAACTGACTGAAAAAGGCCTGAAAGTGTTGATGCTGGAAAGAGGGCCAAAGTTTGATCATATCAAGGACTATAAAACCGCCACCAAAGATCCATGGGACTTTCCTCATCGCGGCAGAGCGCCGTTGCAGTATAAAAAGGATAATCCAAACATTTCACGTGATTGGGCCATGTATGGTACAGCGGCGCAGGAAGCCATTCTTGATTATTGGGTAAATGAAAAAGATTGTCCTTATATAGAAGTAAAACCATTTGCCTGGTGGCGCAGTTACCAGATGGGTGGACGTTCTGTTTTGTGGGGAAGACAATGTTACCGCCTGAGCGACTTTGATTTTGAAGCCAACGCAAAAGATGGGATAGCAGTAGATTGGCCCGTTCGCTATAAAGACCTGGAAAAATGGTACGACTATGTTGAAACATTTGCCGGCATCAGCGGATCGAAAGAAAACTTGCCACAATTACCCGATGGAAATTTTTTGCCACCCATGGACCTGAATTGCGTGGAGAAAGATGTTGCGGCGAGAATAAAGGAGCACTTTAAAGGAAAACGCACGATGTTTATCGGCCGGGTTGCCAATCTTACACAAGCTATACCCGGGAGAACGCAGTGCCAGTTCAGGAACCGCTGCTGGGAAGGATGTCCTTTTGGAGGTTATTTCAGTACGCAATCTTCAACATTGCCCGCTGCATTAAAAACAGGTAACCTTACGGTGCGGCCATGGAGCATTGTTACAAAACTTATTTACGATAAAGATTCAAAGAAAGCGAAAGGCGTGGAGGTGCTGGATGGCGAAACCAATAAGACCTATGAGTTTTACGCAAAGATTGTTTTTGTAAATGCATCGTCATTAAACAGTTCATGGATATTGATGAATACTGCAACCGATATTTGGCCGGGTGGGTTAGGCAGCAGCAGTGGTGAGCTCGGGCATAACGTCATGGATCATCATTATATGCTCGGTGCTGCCGGAACGATGGAAGGGTACGAGGACAAATATTATTTTGGCCGTAGAGCGAACGGCTTTTATATTCCACGGTTCGCAAACTTATTTGGAGATAAACGGGATTTTCTTCGCGGCTATGGTTACCAGGGCTCAGCCAGCCGGCAGGGTTGGAGCCGCGATGTTGCTGAATTAAGTGTTGGTGGCGATTTTAAAGAAGCACTAACGGAGCCGGGCAAGTGGACAATAGGTGCCACCGGTTTTGGCGAAATATTGCCGTATCATGAAAACAAGATATCACTGGATAAAGAGAAAAAAGATAAATGGGGTTTACCTGTACTGGCGATGGACGCGGAGCTGAAAGAAAACGAGTTGAAGATGCGAAAAGATATTGTACAGGAACTGGTGGCTATGTTTGAGGCAGCAGGTATCCAGAATATCAGTACATGGGATAGTAAGGTGTATGCGATCGGGCAAGGCATTCATGAAATGGGAACAGCGAGAATGGGCCGTGACCCGAAGACGTCTGTATTGAACGGCAACAACCAGGTGTGGGATGCACGGAATGTCTTTGTCACGGATGGTGCGTGTATGACGTCAAGCGCCTGTCAAAACCCGTCGCTGACGTATATGGCGTTGACAGCAAGAGCGTGTGATTTTGCAGTGAATGAGTTGAAGAAACAAAACATTTAATCGGGCCAGATTCGCAGTCCGGGCCCATAATTGGTACAGGGAAATTGGTGTTTGTGTTTAAGTGGTAAGCCTTATTGTCTTATATGAAACGTAGTTATACCTTTGAAGCAGTGGCTTTATATGCAGTTAGTTTTGAACACGCCCCGCATTGCGGGGCGTTTTATTTTCGTAAAAAAAATAAACCGCAATGTGCTTAGTGGTAAACATAGATCTCCGTTTAGAAATAGGTATGTCTTATGTGGTTTAAAATAAATTGCTAACGTCTCCGGGTAACCGTAAAACAGGTGCATTCAATTCTTGTCTTTCATCACGGCGATGATCTGTTCAAATGAAGATACCGCCGCATCCCTGAGTAAAGAAGAAAGAGCGCCTTTGCGTTTATTGTCGCAACATACTTCTATGGGTTGCGAATAAATGACAGCATTATCTTTTTTTGAGTAAAGCGATGTTGTGATTTTCAAAACAGGTGCATTGCCGGCTGTATTGCCCCTGATGTCGCTGAAGAAAACAATATAATCGCAGTTCAGTTGATTACTTAGATCATTAAGCTTTGACAAATCCCGTGACTTAAACTCATGTTCAGTGATCCGTACAGATGGATTTTGTGCATAATACCGGATACATTCTTCTGTCAATTCAGACGAAACAAGATGATAATACCTGAACTCATCCGGGTTTTTTTCTTTAAGCAGATGTAAGGTCTTTTTTATTTCCTCCCGCGTGCGGCTCATTTGTTTTTCCGTTTCTTTAGGGTAACCCGCATTGACCACTGATTCCATTTGTTGGATAGCCGAGTTATACTTGTCCTGTTGATCCTGTTCTACGGTTTTTATTTCAGATTGTAAGCTGCCTTCGAGTATAGCGGTATCCGGTTGCAGCACAAGAAGAGCAAATGACTCTTTATTTTTTTGAGCACGGACGGCCAGGCACATAACCAGGCCAAAGAAGATGATGAGATTTTTCACAGACTATGCTTTCGGTTTTGTATTCAAGAATCCTGCCTGTAAGTAAAGAAAGATTTTTTTTCCATTGCTTTATTTTTTTCCACAGCCTGCCGGCGGTGCTGGTACAGTTTTTTAATCCCTTTGAACGTTAGAACAACGTTTAAAATGAAAGCATTATGAAATCGTTATCAATCATATTAATCGTGCTGATTGTGGTAGCGGGTGTTTTTTATTTTACCAAACCATCTAACCAGCAATGCATTAAATCAGCAGTGGACCTGGTAAAGGCTGATTCCTATAACGTGCCAGGCTACCAGGATCCCGGCGACGAAGAAAATAAGAATCCGGGCCATATTTCACCGCAAAACGTAATGATAACCGATAAGTTTCTGTGGAAAAAAGTATCCTATGTTCATCTTGACGAAGTGAGAACTGTCGGCTATGGATATCTTGGCTCATTTCATAAAGTCAAATCAAAATCATAAACGTTGCCGGGTACGGATTTGATGTTTCAGTTGCGTTTGTTGTTTTACCCACAGTGCATTTTCTATTGCGGAAACAGCCGCGGTATTATTGAAGTAGATAAATGCATTCTTCCAGTTTTTGTTGGCCGATAATGCTATTATTATCTTATTTAGTGTTCTTTGATCATATCCGGAATAATATAGTTTGGGTACGCCGTGAAAACGATAATATACTGTTTTCGTATTCACGATCGGTGTTTCGGGCAATGATGGATGACTGATACCGCAAAAGCTGACGCCGCATTTGTTCAGCGTTTTATAGGCTTCATCATTCCACCAGCTTTTATCCCTGAACTCTGCAACATTGGTAAAACCTTTTTGAACAGCACCCGCCAGTAGCGCGACATTTTTTTCGGTGTAGTTAAATAATGAAGGAAACTGGAATAAAACCGCACCCAACTTTTTACCAAGACCTTCACTGCAGGTACTGTAAAAATCATTCAGCAACCGCCCGCAGTCGTTTAATCGTTTATAGTGAGTGATGAGTCTTGGTACTTTGACTGAAAATATAAAATCATCCGGGCTTTTGTCAAACCAGTTCTTTAAAAATTCCACACGCGGAAAGCGGTAAAAGCTGACGTTTAATTCGATCGTATTAAATTTTGAACAATAGAAGTCAAACCATTTTCTTTGTGGAAGACCTTCGGGATAAAATGAATTTTTCCATTCTTTGTAATGAAAACCGGAACAGCCGATATACCACTTCTTATCACGCATTATATTTCTTTATTTCTGTAGCCGGAAAAATATTATGCCATTGCAACGTACCGGATAATAAACAACGGTGAAATCATGTGGCAACACTTGTAAAATCTTATCTTAGTGTATATGGGCGACTTTAATAGCAAAATAAAACAGGTCCTTCTCCTTGCCATTATCCTTTTCCTGCTGTTTATGATCATAGAAGAATTGGTCATTTTCATACCAGGTCTCCTGGGGGCTGTTACACTGTATATTCTAAGCAGGTCGAATTATTTTCAACTTGTCTACAACCGTAAATGGAAAAAGGGAGGAGCGGCAATTTTATTTATTATATTTTACCTTTTCCTGTTAGGTTTACCGGTTTACCTCGCTGTTACGCTCATCAGTCCAAAAATTGAGCAATTTTTGGGTAACCCCGGGCAGATTGTCAGTACAATAAAGGCATCTGTAACAGTTATACAAAAACGAACCGGTTTCAATTTGTTTTCACAACAATCGCTATCTGATGTATTAAACAGAACGGCCGCTCTTTTACCATCGCTGCTCAATAGTACAGCAAACCTTATCTCAAACATGGCCATCATGTTGTTTGTGTTGTACTATATGTTATATAACGGGAGGGAAATGGAGAGAACGTTATCGCATTATATACCGTTGAAGCAGCACAACATTAATATGCTCGCTTCGGAAACAAAGAAAATGATAAAAGCGAATGCACTGGGAATACCCATTATCTCTATTATACAAGGTTTAATAGCAACATTGGGTTATTTTATTTTTAACGTAGATGAATTTGCTATCTGGGGATTTCTTACCGGCATATTTGCATTTTTTCCTGTAGTGGGAACGATGATCGTTTGGGTACCTCTTGTTATATACATGTATGCAAACGGGAATACGTGGAACGCCACAGGTGTATTGATTTACAGTATCGTTGTTACAGGCAATGTAGATTATCTCGCCCGCATGACCTTATTGAGAAAAATAGGAGATGTGCACCCGGTTATTACAATCCTTGGTGTAATAGTTGGTTTGGGATTATTTGGTTTTGTAGGATTGATATTCGGGCCTCTCTTAATCAGCTACGCCATTATTCTTTTCAGAATTTATATGAATGAATTCGTTGAGAACAACCAGGAATCACCTGCTGCACCGGTTGATGCGGAAGCGATTAAAAATTCATCGTAGCAAAGACCTTCATACTTATGCTGCTGTCTGCAGTGGAAAGCCATATTAATAAGAGTACCCAACTCATAAACTTCCTAATAATTCCATCGCACAAATGCTTCCATCGCAGCGTAATGTGTCAATCCGAGATCAGCATACACTTTCGCCGTAGCCGCATTTCTTTCTTCTGCACGTTGCCAGAATTCTCTTGCATCTGTGCCCTGGAACGGTACAGAATCTTTTTGAGACTGATGAATAAATATGCCGAATCGTTTCTTCATTACCTGGTCGGGACTCATCGGAATAGCCATTTCAATTTCTTCAATATTCCACTCCTGCCACGCCCCTTTATACAACCACAGCCAGCAGTCGTTGATCCATAAATCGCCGGCCGCTTTTATTCTTTTTAATGATTCGAGCACCACATTGAAACAAACGATATGAGTGCCATGCGGATCGGCAAAATCACCGGCACAATACACCTGGTGAGGCTTTACCTGTCGCAGCAAATCCATCGTGATCTTTATATCTTTTTCACTCATTGGCTTTTTTTCAATGGTGCCTGTTTCGTAAAACGGCAGATTCTGAAAATGGATATTCTCTTCTTTAATACCTACATAACGGCAGGTAGCTGCTGCTTCGCATCTTCTAATCAAACCTTTGATCGCTCTTATCTTTGGCGTATCCATCTGGTTTGATTTTTTTGTTGCAAGAAATTTTCTCGCATCTTTCAGAATTTTACCGGACTTACTGGTATCAATACCCGCAATTTGCTCGAACCCTACGGCAAAATCAAGAAAGCGGGTGACGAATTCATCTGTTACCGCAATATTTCCGCTGGTCTGGTAACCAACATGTACATCATGTCCCTGGTCGTGCAGGCGCTGAAACGTACCGCCCATGCTGATAATATCATCATCAGGATGCGGCGAGAAAATAATAACACGCTTTGGATAAGGCTCGGTGCGTTCCGGGTGTGTGGTTACATTATAATCCGGTTTGCCACCAGGCCATCCCGTTATACTATCCCGCAGCATATAATATACCTGCAGGTTTATTTCGTACGCATCACCTTTTTCTACAAGTAAATCACTTAAACCATATTCATTGTAATCAGAAGTTGTTAAACTCAATACCGGTTTGCCCAGTTTTAGTGCCATATTGATAACCGCCTTCTTGATCATCTTCGATGTCCACTCGCAATCGCCGGTGAGCCATGGCGACTTATTGCGCGTGAGTTCTGAACCGGCACTTTCATCAATGACAAATGTTACGTTATCATGGTTCTGCAAAAGCGAAGCCGGTACATGTTCCGTATCATCATCTTCAACGGCTTTTTTCAATATCGGTGCTTTGCCCGGTCCCCAGGCCATCAGGAAAATTCTTTTTGACTTCATGATGGTACTGATGCCCATTGTAATGGCAAGACGTGGTACTTCCGAAATATTTGCAAACTCGTACGAATTGGCAAGTCTTGTTGATGTATCCAATGTGATAAGTCGTGTACGGGTATAAATGCCTGAACCGGGTTCGTTGAAACCGATATGACCATTATTACCGATACCGAGAATCTGCAGATCAATTCCGCCTTCTTCTTCAACCATTTTTTCATACTGGCGGCAATGTTCTTTTATTTCTTCCTTCGGTATTTCACCATTCGGAATATGAATATTTTTGGGATTAATGTCTATGTGGTCAAATAAATTTACCCGCATAAAGCGGTTGTAACTCTGCAGGGCATCATTGTCGATCGGGTAATATTCATCCAGGTTGAACGTAACCACATTTTTGAAGCTCAGTCCTTCTTCGTTGTGCATACGGACCAGTTCTTTATAAAGCGATTTTGGTGTGGAACCGGTAGCAAGACCCAGTACGCATTTTTCTTTCTTCTTTTGTTTTTCTTTTATCAGTGTTGCAATTTCTTTTGCAACATATTGGGAGCCTTTATATAAATCGGGGAAAATCTTACAGGTAATCTTTTCGAACGAATCGACCATTGACATAATTATAAGTTTCAGTTTTAAAAAGCGCTGCGAAAATAGCAGTTATTTGTCAAATGGGTCGGGACCCCGCATCGGCGGGAACCTGGACCATTTGATATAGTTAATTCACCTCAATCTCATCTGCAAACAACCAGGCACCACTTCCTGCACCGGGCATACCTGCTGCGATCGT
>Ga0207683_10001160_pt1 | contig 23962 bp, 29 predicted proteins | sample KBSM73metaG_FD_184333 | JGI IMG/M metagenome (GOLD analysis project Ga0207683, IMG submission 184333) | Miscanthus rhizosphere microbial communities from Kellogg Biological Station, Michigan, USA - KBS M7-3 metaG (SPAdes) (version 2) | ecosystem: Host-associated > Plants > Roots > Rhizosphere >... | reverse complement strand
TGGCACTGAAGCTGCGCGGCAAGCTACAGCATGCGGTCAGAGCCAGCGGCGGCAGTCGTGATCTGAAGCTGATGACGTTCGAGCGCGGCGAGGAGTTGTGACAATGGATGGCAGTCGCGGTTTCTTACCTTTCCCGTGACTGTCAGGGGCCGGGTGTCCCAGCGCGGACTTCAACACCCGGCCCCACTACAATAAAAAATGCCCGCAGCCGTTGGGGACTGCGGGCTAAGGGGACGTCTCTTTCGCGTCAGGAGTATAGCACCATGACGACACGCTCGCAAATCGGAAAAATAGTCGATGAGGTTTCTAAGAAGCTCATCGACGAAGGCAAACTGATCGAGGTCGGCTTCTACGGCTACCGCCGGTTCGTGCTGCCGCCCAACGCGCCGCAAATCCAGATCGATGAGTGCCGCTGGGCGTTCTTTGCCGGGGCGCAGCACCTGTTCGCCAGCATCATATCGATCATGGATGCCGACGCCGAACCGACCGCGAACGATCTGCGCCGGATGGATCAAATCCACGCCGAACTGCAAAAATTTGCCAAGGAGCTTGAGCTTCGCGTCGAGAGCAAAGGCAAGGCATGAGCCTGCTGACATGAGCAAACGCAAACGTGGCCCCATCCAGATTAGGACCGTCCGCATCCAACGGCGCGTCGTCATCTACAAGGCCATGACGAAAACCATCAAAACGGTCGGCCCGGTCTATGTTGCCTTCGGGGGAGCAATCAAAGAGGCTCGTATCGCGCTCAAGATGCGTCAGGAGGAATTGGGCGAGAAGGTCGGCCTTTCGCGAGCGTCCATCATCAATATCGAACAGGGCCGCCAGCGTGTGCTGCTTGAAGATATTTTCCATTTCGCCAAGGCCCTCAAGATGAAGCCGCAAAAACTTTTTGACGCGGTGCGTGATCGCCGCCCATGACCGAGACCCTCGCCGTGATCGATGCCCCGCATTTCTATTGCGGCATCGTGCTGCGCGAGGACAAAGTGATCGAGGCGGCCAACATCGTCAAATACATGCGCGGCTGGTCGCGGGATCGGGTGCGCGACTACTGCCGCCAGAAGAACTGGAAGGTCAGTGTGGTCAGCGTCAGCGAGATCGTGGAGCCGTGAAGCCGGACTGGGTCGGCAAGCCGATGGCACTGTGGCCGCTTCGCAAGCTGATCCGCGAACACAAGTTCGCCCGCATCGATCTCGGCTGGCGTCACCCATGGACGCGATTGCTGCGGCTGGAGTTGATGAGACGGCGTCCTGCGAAAAAATAATTTTAGATCTTCCGAACGCCCATTCTATCGGCGCTCTCGCAATCGCATCGAGCGACTTTGATCGCGGCAAGGCCCGCCGATCCTCAAGTCAAGTGCGCGAAATTTTTTCGCCGAGCCAATGTTCATGCGGCTTATCGCAATCGCATTTCGGCAAAACCGGAAAAAGCGCGGACCCCACTTGCTAGGATGTTGGTGTCAACGGAAAACCGGCGACTGCGATGAGGCAGTCGCCGGTCCACCAACACGGGAAGGAAGGAAGCTACGATGACAACCACACGAGAGCCAGTTCAAGTGAGGCGTCACCGCGAGACGAACGATAGCATGTGGCGAACGCTGGCACAACGCGACGCCTGCATCGCCAAGCTCGTTCGCTACGAGATCAAGCTCGACAAGCTCCGCAAGCTCTTGGCCAGACAGACCAAGGCCTTGAGCAAAGCGAAGGCTGCGCCGCTGCCGCAGGGCGACCCGTTGCCGCCAGAGATGGTGAAGGCGGTGAAGGCGGCGATGGACGACGACCCGATCCCGAGCTTCCTCGACCGGCGCAACCTGATGGCTGATCCGAAGACCAAGGACCTGAACGCCGAGCGGCGGATCGTCGATAAGGAGAAGCGCGAGGCCAAGCTGACCGGCGCGACCCGCAAGATGCCGTTGACCGGCAAGGCCGCGCTGGATCACATCCGGCACGGGTAGTACCATGGACGTGGCGCGGGCCGGAGTTGCAACTCCGTTGCATCGTTGTTCACCGCGACGATGCTTGCCCGCGCCACCTTCAGGCGTGGATCACAAACCCGAAGGAGTGCCAGCCCAGCAGGAACAGCAGCACGAAAAATAAAAACTCGCTGGCATACAGATAGGGTCCGGTCAGCCCGCCCCAGCGCGTCCCGATCCATGAGAAAAACCACAAGATCATCAGCACCCAGAACAATAATCCAATAGACATGGCCGCCTCCTTGGTTGCCGCTATTTCTGTTGCTCGACCAGCCGCCGAACCTCGTCGCACGTCTCGACCACCGCAATGAACTTGCCGTCGCTGGTGTTGATGACGCAGCGCACCTCACCGGGGACGTGTTCGTTGGGCTGGCCGGTCATCGCCTGCGTCGAGGCCTGCATGCTGACGATTGCGTCGCTGTTCAGCAGGATGTCGTGGCCCTTCGGACCATGCAGCAGCACCCAGATCATCAGCAGCGTCATGGCACTGCCGCGTAGGCTGCGTCGATCTCTTCCTTGACCACCACGGTGCCCGCCTCGATCTGCGCTTGCAGATTAAGCTGCGTCGTCAGGCAGTCGTGGACGCGGGCCTCCATCTGCTGCTCGATGGCGAGCAACTGCGGTTCGGTCAGCGCGATCACCTTGGTGCCAAAATCGTAGGGCGTCTGGGTCGGCACCCCCGGCCTTTCCTGAATGATGCGGTAGTTGAAGAACACGTCGCGCGTCGCCGGATCAGTCGGGATCAGGAACGTGTCGGCACCGATGGTGTGCGAAATCCCGGCACTGGCCTTCTGGTCACGCTTGCTGCGCGAGTAGTCCTTCAACCTCACCTTCATCTGATCGGCGGTGTACGGCGTCGAAAGCCAGTGACCGGGATTGGCCGGATCGGGAGTGACCACCGCGTAGAACTCGTCAGGCCTCGGCTGCTCGACCACCTCGGTGATGCCGATGGCTGAGCGTTCCGCTGGCGTCGCCAGCCTGATCCAGTTCGACGGATAGGCGATGCCGTTATGCTCGAACTCGATGTCTGGCGAGATCGGCTGACCGTTGAGAACAAACATTATCTTGCCCTCGCATATTTGAATGGGTTCTCGGCAAACGCCGCGAAGATGTAGCTACCGCCACCGGCATTACAAAACGCCTGTGCATTGCGGGCCTTGAACCCGTTGGAGAGGATGTCGAAAGTGCCGCTACTGGTTTCGGCCTGCGGCAAGTCGGCATAAATCTCGTGCGTTTGCTGGTTGTATGGGTCACGCGCCACATCAACCACGGGCCAATCGTTGGCGACGTCGAAGCGTTTGGCCATGATCCAGCGAGGACGGAAGCCGCACCAGACAAAGGGACCGTCTGTGCTGGCATTGCCGACGTAAGCACCAAACTTGGAGAACCCCGGCACCTCGGCGAACAGGTACGCGATAAAATTGTCACCGTTGGCGTTGACGGGACTGGATGCGCCAACGCTGAACACCGAAGATGTTGGATCGGTGTTGTTCCAATAGCCTGCGTTGACCGTCTGTCCGGCGCTTGTATTTAGCTCCATGAAAAGAGTGTTACCAAGGCTCTTGTGGTAGACCGCCCAGTTGACTGCGCTGGACCTGTCCTTGATGAGCATGAGGCTTGGCGGCACACCGAGCGCGTGTGCGACAGTTCTCGCGACACCCGTGCCAGCGTAGGCGACAATATCCAGACCGGGGACAACACCCTTCTTCCAGAGCCACGCAGCAAATGTCTGGCCGTTGACGTTGCCGTTGCCACCGCCATTCAGAGTAAACCCATCCGCCGTGAATGCTGTCACCGCCGTATCGGCCACCGCCGCGTTTGGCAGGTTCGGATACAGGGTGATGGTCGGACCACGAACACTGTCGGTGAGGTTGTGATTTTCGGAGCCGCTGCGGCGCTTGATCCAGTCGATGTCGGGCTGGAAGCCCATTCCTGTGACCGCGTTCGCGCCGCCGTTGCCGACGTACAGCGCGACATCGAAATACTGCGACGGTTTCTTGATCGCGGGGTCGGGAAAGTTCGCTGTGCAGAGCGCCTTGTAGCCTGCTGGTGCAGCAAAACCGAACGGGCGCTGGCCCGCGTTGAAGACGGCGGCGGCACCGTTGTACCCGTTGAGGTCGGGCACATACGGTCCCGTCAGTCCGGACGCCAGCACCCCCTGCGATGCTCCATTTTTGTAGCACGTCAGAGACCCAGCGTCGGCATCCAAGGCGAAGCCGATGACGTCGTTCGTTGTGAAGGCGGCACCGTAAGCCGAACCCGTTGCGCCGACACTCTTGTTGCCACTGGGGCGATACAGGTACGCGCCTGCAATGTTGTAGCCATTGGGACTTGGAATAGCGTTGGTCGAGATGCCACCGTTCGGATACTCAGCCGAAACGATCCCGGTGACCGGGGTCATCTCCCAGTACCACTTGCCTGACCTGATCCACTGGGTGGCGTGAACTTCAGCAGCCCAGACGCTATTCGGGAAGGTAACTTTCAGGTTGCCCTCGGATAGAGCGACGGAGCCTGCATTGGCCACGTTGGGTTCGTTCGCCAACGGGTTCAGCGTCGTATAGTTTCCTCGCACCTCGCCGCCTGCGCCCGTGTCGGTGCCGTAGTTGGTCGGCGTGTCTACGAGGCTGTCGTTGGTGACGCCTGCGGTGACGCTGAAACTGTTCGGCGTCCAATTGTTGCCGTTGCCGCTGGTGTCCTTGCCGAGTGTCGCCGCCGTGACATTGCTGTTGTCGGCAAAATCGAGATGGAAACCGTTGGCACCATAGGTGCCGGTGTAGGCCACCGGCACCCATGCGCCCGTGGTGGCGTCAACCGCGCCGAACGCACCCGGCGTGAGTTGCTGACCATCAATGAAATACGTGTCGGCAAAGTAGCCGTCGAATTGATCGAGGACTGCCGGTGCGTAACGCCCGATGGAGTGCGCCTGCGCTTTGTTAAAGTCTTTGATGGGGTAGTTCGGCGCTGGGGGCGTGTTGGTCCCCCATGCTGTAATCTCGACACCGTTGACGTACACGCGGACACGGTTCGCAGGCGTGGGCTGCGTCGTGTCGATAGCAAGCACGACATGCATAAACGCGCCGGGGTCGCGATACACCGACGCAGAGGTGAGGTTTGCGTCACCATTACCGAGATACACCTGTATTTGATCGTTGACGGTGAAACGGAAACTGTCGAGCGAAGCGATGGCACTCGACAGAAAATCCATCACCCCAAAGCCGCTGCGCTTCACCCAAGTGCTGTAAGTCAGTTTTTGATTGGACCCTGCGACCCCGAAGGTGCGGGACAGGTAGCCGCCAGCGGCGGCGCGAAACCGCAGCGACCGCGCGATCTGATAGGCAGTAGGAGCAGCCGCTGCCGACGACCTACCAGCCGGGATCATCCACGGTGACGTCATCAGGCGATGCCCTGTGAGCGGCCAATCTCTTCCAGCACATTGCCAGCACGACCGATGAACGTGAGCCGATCAATCGCGCCGCTGCCGGTCGAAATCACCGGCAATGTCGCACCATTGAACTTGTAGTTGGCAGCGGTCCACGCCACCGTGCGGGGCGTGGTGTCCTGCACAATCCTGATGGTGTAGACGCGACCGGCGGTGACGTTGGTCGGCGCGGCCATTGTCGCGTTGCCAGTCAGCGCCAGCGTTGCGACCGGCGCGGCGTCAACATCCCAGTTCGTCGTGGCACCGAACGTCAGCGGCGTCTCGTTGTAGCCTTGGATGCCGCTCCAAGTGTTGTCGGCGTCGAGCAACGGCACGTTGTTGCCGCTCGTGCCGGTGTTCTTGAGCGCCGCCGTGCCGAGACCGAGAACCGTGGAAGCCTGTGCAGCCGTCAACTCCTCGACTGGCCCCGCACCCGCCGACACCCGGCCCAAGAACCGGCTGGTCGCCGACACGTTCTGGATTTTGGCGTAGGTGACCGATGCGTCGGCATAGCTCAAGGTTGACAGCGTACCGAAGCTGAGCGTCAGACCAGACTGGCGCAGCACTTGGCCGTCACCAGCGGACGCAATGCTGGCGTGGTCGGCAGCGGCATTACCGCCGACACCCAGCACCGACAGCGCCCCGCCTTGGGTGAACCGGCTATAGGCCAAGCGCCCGGTCCATCCTGCCGTGATGCTCACAGCCTGCAACAGCGAACCGACTGGCGTCCCGCCCAATGTCAGGGTGACGTTGGTGTCGTTGGCTCTGGTCAGATCGGCTGGCGAAACCGCACCGGCCACGACTGCCCAGCCAAGATTTTTCCGCCCGTAGAGTTGCCCGTCGTTCGGCGCTTCGGTGATGCCGCCGCTGGCTCCCGGCAGATCGGAGAACGCGACCTTCTTCATCAGGCCCGCCGCCGCCGTGTCCGACAGCATCAGGAAATCACCGCCAGCCGGTGTGACCTTCTGCGTCAGGCCAGCAATGTTGATATCGGTCGGCGCGGCAGGCGCATTGGTGTTGTTCGCCTTCAATGTGAAGGCGGCCATCGTAGCGAGTTCGGCATTGGCCACCGGGTCGCCGACTGACCAGACGTTGACGCCGGTTCGACGCGCAATGCCGGTGCCCGTCAGCGCAGAAATTGCCGTGAGATCGGCATCAGCATCCTGCTTGCCCGATCCGCCGGTAACCGGCGTCCAGTTCAGGCTTTGGCGTCCGTACTGGACGCCATCGTTGGGCGCTTCCGGCACCGCGCCGCCAGCCCCGACAGCGGTAACCGGGGCCAGCACATAGCCTCCGGTGATGCTGTTCCAGAGCAAAATGTTTTGATGTGATGGATCGGCAATGCCTGAGACCGGCGGCGCAAAATCGTCGTAGGCAATATCGAACCGGAAGGCACCATTCAGCTTGGTGACGTCGATGCCAGCGCCGTCGAGGATTTGCGCCGGGAACGTGACCAGCGCCTTGAGCTTCATGACAGGGAGATCGGTCACGGCACTACTCCATCCACTATCGGCAGCGGACCGACACTTAATTGCGTCGTCTGTGTGCCGTCGTCATTGGTGATCGTCAGGCCGGTTTTGTAGGTGCCGGGTCCGAGGCCGCGCATCTCGTCGCGCGTGAAGGCCCAGCGAAACACGCCAACGTCCGGATAAGTGATCTTGCCGTTCGCCGTCGAGGCCTGAAGGCGCGGCGCGTCTTGGCTGTCGGCGACCTCCAACACCATTGAGCAGCCGGTGATGTCGATGGGGTTGTCGTCGACATCGACCAACTGTCCGAAACCAATCCACGACGCGCGGTTCGACTGGGGATTGAATGTGATGTGATACATCCGGCGCTCGCTACAGTTTCATATAGAAGGTCACGGTCATGGACGGCTGCACGTTGTTGTGCGGCAGACCACCGCCAGCGACGTCGGTGACATTGGCCAAGCCACCACCAGCCGGTGCGCTTCTGATTTCGATGTCTGCGATGCCTGTCCCTGTGGAGTTGACAAGACCTTGGTTTGCAGGCGCGGCACCACCCCAATTCCCACCACTGTTCAAACCGGCGGCATTGCCGTTGAGAACATGCCCGTGGCCCTTGTCGCGCCCGTAGGCCGGGTGGGCATGCGACGCAAGCTGCGCTGCTGTCAGGGTGTTGCTTTCGAGACCGCCCCGCGCACCGAGGACCGTGGCATCCGCGCCAAAGTATGCTGCGGTCAGTCGCCCCGCCGCCGTGTTGCCCATGTCGTCGAGACCGACAAACGCGGTGCCGCGCCCGTCGGGCAGCGTCATCTGCTTGTTGCCGTTCCAGTCGGCGAGCGCAGTGGCACCTCTGCCGCCGATCACCACGAGGTTCGGATCGGTCGCCCACAAATATTGAAACAGCGCCTGACAGTCGGCGTTGGCGCGTTCGGTCGCGCCGGAAGCCGACGAGCCGATGGTCTTTTGGTTGCAGCGGACCCAGCCGGTGTGCGAGCCGGTGCCGTAGCGTGGCTTGACGTCGCCGGTCGAAAACACCGTGGTGGCATCAACCGAGCCGCCACCGCCTGCACCGGACGACGCGCCGATGACTTGGATGTTGTCGGCGGCAACCTGTACCACGCCAGCAAAGTCGGTCAGCCGGATTTTGATCAGGCCGTCGGCGAGGAACAGTTGCGGGATGCGACCGGCAGCGTCGAGCGTGATCGGGTTCGGCCACGGCAGCGTCAGCGCGAGGTCCTGATAGGCGTTCTGCGGCGTCGAGACGGTACCGGCGACGAAAAAGTACAGCTTGCCGCCCGCGAGCGGATCGCCGTACTGATCCGACTGCTGCGTCATCGACAGTGGAATGGTGCCAGCCATCGCTGTACCTCAATAAAAAACCCGCCGTGAGGCGGGTTTGGCTAAAGGGTTGATTTCAGTGGTTATTTTCGGGGTGGTATATCCAAATTACTTGGGATATAGTCGCCCCCGCATGAGAGAGCCAGTCTACATCCGCGTTCGACCGACGCTCGCCAGCCGCATTTTGGAGTGGCTGTACGTGCTGATCGTTGGCGGCGTGTTCCTGCTCTGGGCAGCGGGCATGCTGGTCGTCTTGGTTCCGTTTTTACTTGCGTGATTGCTCGAACGGCGCACGATTTCCCGCCGCCGAAATGATCAACGCCCGCATCGCCTCTTTTGCCTTGCTCTCAATCGGAGTGAGAACGCCGCGCTTGTTCACGAGATCGAGCAGCGAAGCCATGTAGGCGTCGCGCTGCGCTCCCTGCGCGACCGAAAGGCGGCCAAGCTCCTCGGCAAATCGCTGCGCTTTCGCTTCTGGATCGACGCCGAACAGTTTGCGGGCACCCGCCTCAAGCCCCTTGCCGACAAGGCCGGAAAGCCCGCCGCTTGGAACCAACGGAACCGGCTTCGACGCCTCGTCGAGAAAATTACCGAACCGATTGGTCATGCCGGTGTCGGAACCGGAGGTGACGCGATTGCCGGTCTGGGCGAACCGCGTCTCGCGGTCGATTGCGTTCAGCGCCCGGTCGGCGCGTTCCTGACCAAACACCGCCCGCAGCTTGTCGCGGTTCCAGTCGCCTTCGGATTTCACGGTCGACTGCATCGCCAGCGGATCGTTGGCCTTGGTGCCGACGATGCGGTCGAGTTCGGCGCGAGCGCCCTGCTGGGTGCGGAGCGGCGCGGCAGATGGGCCAACCAGCCTGCCTTGCGGCAACGCGCTCTCCCTGAACTCCTCGGTCAACCGCTCCGGTCGCGCCGCCGTCTTGCCGGTGTCGAACATCATGCCACCAGCCTCAAGCGCCTGCTTCTGGCGAGCAAGCTCCTGATGAAACGCATCGACGTCCTTGATGCCGGGAGCCACTCTGGTCAACTGATCATCGACGTAGCGGCGAGCGACTGTCAGCACACGAATGGCGTTCGGATCGGCCTCGGTCCCGAGCAGCCCGTCGATGGCATGCCGGGTGTTGAGCAGGACACGCGGATGCGGATCGAGCGTACCGGGTGAGCCAGCGACGTCGAGCATCGCCCTGACCCTGCTCGCGGCCTGCTGTGCCGGTCCGCGCTCCAAGTTCGACAGATTGTCGAGGCGGTTGGCGAGCGGCGAGGTATCGACCGCTCTCGCACCAGCGATGACGCGCTCGTAGTCGGGCGACAGGGCTGCTTGCGCCTCGTTGATGCGATCTGTGACCCGCGTCGGATCGACTGGCCTGCCGAGCGCATCGAGATCGGTCGCGAGCCGTGGATTTTTCGTGGCGTTCCGCGCCAGCAACGGATTGACGATGTCATCGCGCATGCCGGGTCGGCTGGCAGCACCACGCGCCACACCAAGCCACTCCGGAGAGACGTCGGCCAGCATCGCCTCGGGGCCGAGCCGGTCCATCTCGGCCCGCAGCGCCGCCATCTTGGCAGTATCGCCGATTGTCCCGGCGGCATAACGCGCCGCCGGTTTGCTGATGCCCGACATCGCGCCGCCGGGGTCGGTCAAGCCCCGCACCCGGTCGGCGACGGCAGCGACGCCCTTGCCATAGAGCGGAGCAACCGCCATGCCAGCAACGCCAGCGCCAGCGCCGACGCTTGCACCAATCCCGGTCTGCACCGGGTCGCCGCCGCTACGCACCGCAGCGTCGGCACCGCCGAGCGCCGCGTTGCTCAGCGCCGCAGCGCCGGTTCGCAGGATCGGTGCGGCGGTGCCCGCACCAAACGCCGCCGGGAAAGCCGCCACCACTGGTGCGGTACCGGCGACGCCGCCGATGGTGCGCCCAGCCAGCGCCGCGCCGGGGTTTTCGATGTCGGCTTTTTCGGTTGCAAGCTTACGCCGCGACAGCGCGTCGGCCTCGGACACGCCATCGACCGCCACGTCATACTTGGCACCGAGGCGTTCGGCACCCTCCTTCACATAAGGACCGACGACCGGAAGCCCCTCCAACACCCCGCCGGTTGCCGCATGCAATTGCGCTTGACTGAGCGCCAGCGGATCGCGCGGCGTGTTGGCACCGACCTCCTTGAGCTTGGTGGCAAGCGCCAGCAGATCGCTGTCAGACAACGTCGAGAGGTCCACCATTACTTGACCCCCTGTGCCGCTGCCCTGCGCTTGGCCATTTCATCCGCGACCTCTTCCGCTGTCGGCTCGCGTTGCCGCTGCGCTCTGGTGCGCTCAGCCGCAGCCGTGAGGAACGCCGTCTCCCCCGGCGAAAACATTTTCTGTTTATCGAGTTCGGCAATCTTGTCGTAGAGATCGGGAGAACCGGCGTTCTGGCGATAAATCTTGGCGACCGCGAGCGAGCGATCCACCAGCTTGACAATCATGTTGCCGACCTTGACGCGGGCCTGATGGCTCAACTCCGGACTGATCACGGCGTCGAGGTAGAGTTGCGCCTCGTAGTTCGAGGTCGCGCCGGGTTGGCGCACCAGCGGCACCAGTTGCTGGGCGATGGACCGCAGCGCCTCGGTGTTGCTCGCCATCTCGCCGGGATTAATTCCGAAGGCCGAGACCACCTTCGCCCAGTATGGCGCAACCTTGCCAGCGTACCCGGCGTAGGACTTTTCCGACAGGCGCAGCGCCTCGTCGAGCAGCGGACGGATACGCACCATCTGAGCGGCCTGCGTACCGATCTCCTTCATGGTGTCCTGATCGACCGCAAAGCGCAGCTTCTGCCCTTGCTGCATGTTCTGGTAGTCGTTGAAGCTGCCCTTGTAGCCCTGCCGAACCTCAAGCTCGTAATCCTTCTGCGTGTCGGTCGGTGCGCTGCGTTGTTCGATGAACTTGGCGATATTGTTCAACGCATCGTTGTAGGGCTTGCCAGCGTCACGAACGCCGGATGAGTTCGCGAGCGCCGCCGCCCGTTGCAGAAGGTTGACGTGCTGAGCAACCGAGCGGCCTTCCGGCACCAAGCCCGCAGCATGCAACGCAGCCTCGGTCGCGGGAGACATGCCAGCCGCTTGAGGCGATCCGGCTTGTGGCGGCGGCTGCTGCACTGGAGGCTGCGGCGGCGGGGCCTGCTGGACCGCAGCCTGCGGCGGCGCGGCGGGAGCTTGCGCCATGACAGGGCGCGGCGGCGGCAGCGGGACTGACTGCGGTGCCATCTGTGGCGGCGTGATCGGGGTCGTCTGCACCGGACGCGGCACCAGCGGCGACACAGGCGGCGGCGGCGGAAGCTGGGTCGGCGCAGGCTGGGCTGCTGCTGGCGGCGCTGCGGGCTGGGCTGGTGCCGGTCGCGCCGCAGGCGGTGCGTTTGCCGCAGCGATGGTGCGCGGCGGAATTTCCATGTTGTCGTCGGCCACAGCGCCCGAGCTTCCCGACACCGACGGCGATACGAGGCGAGACGGTGCTGCACTGGGCGGCGCGGCTGGTGCCGCACCGGGGCCACCGAACACGTTATTAGACATCCCGCCGAGACCGGCCTTGATGCCCATGTCGGTCATCACCTTTTGCAAGGTGGTCAGTTCACCGAGCGCGGGCACACCACCGGCTTGCAGGGTGCGCGACGACACTTTGTCCCAATCGATGGTGCCGTCGTCTTTGGTCGGTGCGCCGCCCTCGAACAGGCTGCGCTGTTTTTGCTTGTAGGCCTGCTCAAGCCCCTCCCAATACGATTTGTTGAGCTTGCCGAAATCGAAATCGGCGTTGGTCTGCGCGGCGTTGGCGAGCAACGCAGCAAGATTGTCAGCCATGGATCACCTTAAGTGAAAGCCGAGAACAAGCTTTTCCCGGCCTGTGCAATCGGCGTTGCGCCCCAGTTGAACGGCTGGCCCGGTGTCTGTCCGACGGGAGTGCCGCCACCGCCACCACCACTGCCGCCACCAATGCCGCTGAAGCTCGTCGGCGGCATCCCCAGCGCCAACTGACCGACGCCGAGCAGCGCATTCAGTTGATTGGCACCGACCTTGTAGTTGTTCAGTTCAGCGCCAGCGAGATTGGCACCCTGCGCGGTTTCCGAGGTGTTGGCTGCGCCACCCTGACCTCGGAACGACGCATCCAACGCGCCAGCCTCGCCGACGTAGGCGTTGCCGAGGTTGCTGCCTGCGGTGCCGTAGCCGCTGAGATAGGGTTGCAAGCCCGAGACGAACTGACCCCAGTTCTGACCGGCGAGACCCTCGGTGAATTTTGCGGTGTCGGTGTCGGTGTTGCCAGACGATAGATTGCCAGCAGCAGCATGCGCCCGCTCGATGGCCTGCTGACCCTGATCACGCGCGAAGCCGTAGACGCCGTACTGCCCCGAGTTCTTGAACAGATCGGTGGCGCGTTGCAGGCCCTCGACACCGCCCGCGCCCGTGGCATCGCCGTAGGCCGCAGCACCGGGCTTGTAAGCGCCAAGCACGTCGCTGAGTACACCTTCGGCCTTGCCGTAGCCCGACGTGATCGCGTTGCGGCCCTGCCCGTAGAGGTCGGACAGTTGCGTGTAGCCCGCCTGCAAACCGGCGTTGGCCTTACGCGCGGCCTCCTCGGCACTCTTGTTCGAGAACAGATCGAAGAGGCCCATGACAAGCTCCTAATTTGCGCCGGGTACCCACAGCTTGGTGGCGGCGTTGTAGACCAGCACTTGCCCGTTGGTCGGCGCGACGGTCGAGACGTCGGGTAACTGCGCCAACCGCTGGTGCGATTGGAAATAGACGTACCAAGCCTGCGTCATCAGCCCGGATTGCTGATCGACAACCGGCGTGTCGAGGTTTGGGAGTGGTGTTGCCATCAGTGATTGTTGATCACGGTGTCTTGGGTGCCGCCGAGCATCGAGCAGTAGACCTCGCCCGACACGCGCAGCCGCCAGCGGCGACCGACGTTGCTGGTCTGCCCGGTTTGCAGGACGACGATGCGCGACGGTTCGGACTGACGACCGAGCCGCCGGAAGATTTCGTTGCCGTAGACGAAGCCGCCGTCGTTGCTCCACGAGATGCCGACGGTCGGCACCGTCGCCGACGGATCAGGCCCGGTGGCGTCGCCGACGCCGGTCACAAAATCGAAATCGGCGCGAGCAACGCGGGTGCGGTTCGGGAATTTCACCACCGGACCGCTTTCCATCAGCATGATCAGCGGATCGGTGACCTCGTTGTACTTGCGCTCATCGACGTAGAGCAGCCGGTTGCTCTTGACGTCGCCTGTGATCCAGCGACCGAACGCCGAAATCCCCGAGATCGAACGCCACCGCGCCGCCAGATAGCTCGCCCGCTCGTTCCATTTCTTCGACCCGATGTCGAACTCCCATGTGAACGTCGGACACGACAGCACCCAGCGCGGATGCCCCTGCGAGATGTAGACGCTCGCCTCCAGCGTGTTCTTGTCGGCCAGCTTTTCGATCAGCCGGTCGAGATCGGGCGGCGAAATCTTGGTCGGGTTCGGTGTGCCGTTCGCCATCACCACCGACTTGTCGTCGGCGACCCAGATCAGCGCCGAGCCGAAGCCGTCCTCGTGGCCCGCTACCGCGTAGCGCCCGAGCAGGCCGCGCTGGATCACGTAGGACCGCGTGAACGGAAAGCCCGTCGGCTGCGCGGTGTTGGAGTAGACCGCGCCGTGGTTTGGTCCCCACACATAGTACTGACCGTTGTACGGCAGGCCGCGCAACAGGCCGCCGGTCTTGGCCTGCTCAGTGGTGTTGTCGAGCGTGTTGATCGTGAGCGCGTTCAGGCCCGACGCCTGCATCTTGCCGTTGCCGTAAGTGAAGATGAAAAAGCCGTCGAGGAAGCCGACGCTGTTCGGCACTCCGATGTTCGGATCGCCGTAGGTGCTGACGTTGGTCGCCGTGGCCACAAACGCGCCGTTGCCGGGGGACACGCAGACGACGTCAGGCGTCGGTGTCTTGTTGTTACGCGCCCAGAACACCTTGTCGGTGCCCGACAGCGCCCCGGCCAAGATCGTCTCGCCGCCGACGCTGTCGAAGATTGCGGCCTTCTCGTTCCACGCCGAGTAGAGTTGGGTGCCGCCGATCAGGATGCCGCCGCGAAAGCCGGGATTGGTCGAGAGCGCGAACTGCGACAGCCCCGGCGACTTGCGCCACACCACCGAAGGCGTGGACGACGCTTTCTTGCTCCCGCCGACGGTCTTGCCGAGCGGCTCCGCGTAGCAATTGATCAGGCGGCCAGCCTCCTCCTGATTGAAGGCACCGGGGGCCGTGCTGAGCGGGAACGGGATCGGGATCGGGGGCATTGCTATCGGGCACCGTTACGGGTTACAGTCCCAAGTTATTTGGGGACACATTCCTATGGCTAAATCCAAGGCTGACCGGGACAAAATGCGCCAACTGAGCGCAATCATGAGCCGCGTCCACGCTCTCGCCGACTACGCTTGGCCGCGTGACCACGAGGGCGTGTCCCCAATGACGAAGGACGCCGAGCGTCTGATCATCGATATTCAGGAGCAGGCCAGCAAAGCTCTCGGGCTACCGGACGGCCAGAACCTGATGACCGGCGACGAGCTTGTCGATCTCGACTAGCGCCCCTTCATCTCGAAAAATTTCATGATGCGGTCGAGCCACTCCTGATCGAGAACCTGTGACGTCGGCACCCCCGCCGTCGGCTTCTCCATGTGGTAGCGCGGCTGGATCGCCGTGGTTTTTCCGGCGGCAAGATTTTCCGCGTTCTTCTTCGCCAGACCTTCAGCGATGGTCGGCGCAGCGACATCGAACGGCACCAGATCGGGCCACTGCCCGAGGCTCGTTCCGGCGACGCCCTTGGAGTAGCTCCGGTGTGCGGTGTCGAGCAGGCCTTGGCCGGGGATGTACTGCGAGATCGCCATGCCGCTGGTGTTGCGCGGCACATCGATCAGTTCGGGCACTGTCATGGCGTGGCGCACGGCGGCGACGTCGGGCATCCCTCTCTTCTGCCAATCCGCGAGGCCCATCTTCTCGGCCATGTACGCCTTGGTCTTCATGCCGCCTTGCAGATTGCTGATGTACTCCTGAAATTTTGGGCTGTTGATGCTGACCCAGTCGGGCACCCGCTCGCGCATCAGTTCATTGAACGCTTTGGCGTCGGCGCGTTTGATCGGAGCCTGCTGCACAAGCTGCGACAGCGGCTCAGCAACGTGATGCGAGGCGTCGATGCCGGTCGGCGACATCGTCATGGGCGCGATGTAGACCGGCTTGCCAGTTTCAGCCAACCGCGCCGCTTGGTTGTCGAGCTTTCGCGCAATCGGAGCCTCCGAAGCCCACGCCATCCCCGGATTGGCTTCGGGAAAACCGACGCCGCCCTGCGCCACGACCGGCCTGCCGAGCTTGGTGTTGTCAACGTGCGTCAGTGTCCGGTTTGCCAGCGACAGATCGCTGGGCGTCAGGATCAAGTGGCCGCCGACCATGTCTTCGGGCGAAATGATCTTGGTCTCCGGTGTCCGGATGTCGGTGTAGCGATGCTCCATTTCGGCGAGCGGCTTACGCAGCTTAACATCCGAGATCGGCGACCACAGATTGGGGTCACGTCTGACGCTTGCCGAGAACAGCGGATCGTTTTTGAAGTTTACGAACTGGTTCTCGCGCAGCACATCCTCGCTGGCGACCGGAAACTTGCTCCGCAGTTCTTCCGGCGTGAGATCGGCGCGGCTCTGCACCGCCCGCGCCTCGACCTCGCCAGCTTGCCGCCGGTAGGCGTTCTCAACTCCGTACTCTTGTGCCATGCGGTCGGCGGTGGCCGACGGCTTTTTGATGACCTTGAGGTAGTCCCTGTACTCCTTCTCGGTTGCGCCCTCGGGACCAAAGCCCGCCACCTTGCTGTAGGTGTCCCTGTCGAGCGGCGTCGTCATCGCCCTCAGACGTTCTTGATAGATGTCCCACGCTGGCGTTCCCGGCCTCAGTCCAATCGTATTGCCGCCCTTGGCAAAACCCTCGATGTCTTGGATGCCGTGCTGTAGCTCGTGCAGCGCCGTGCTTCGCATCGATGGCAACGCACCGGGGGCGAGCGTGACTGTCGGCGGCGAGCCTTCGGAGCCAGCTTGGTACATCCCCTTATAGCCAGTAGGCCGCGCCATCAGATTGAGGTCGGCTTCGCGCAGTTGCGGATACGCCGCATACAGTTCGGGGTGGCTGAACGTCTCACCGATTGGCGTCGCCTTGTCACCAGCGATCATGCTGTGCAGCTTCGGATCGGTCTGCCACTTGCTGGCCGTGTCCGGTATTTCAAAGCGCCATTTGTTGTCTGCGCCAGTGAACCAGCCGGTGTCCTTCCAAATCTGTTCCGGCGCGACACCCTTCGCTGCCATCTCCTGCGCTTTGGCGAGAGCAACACGGTCGGCGGTTTTTGCTCCGACGCCGAGAAACATCGCCGTGACAGGTTTTGCCGCAGCGGCGGCAAGCTTGCCGCCCGGTATCCAATCCAGAGCGGTGTTGAGCAGGCCCGACGCGCCAGAGACTGCGGCAGCACCATACTTGCCTTCTCCAACTTGCTCCTTCGCCCTGAGTGCGTCTTCCGTTGACTGCACTGTGCCCGAACCCGGCAGGATCATCTTGGCCGCAGAGCCAGCCAAGCCGACGGCGTTGGTCAGCCCCTCCCACAAATTCGGGCCGAGGTAGTGGCGCAACGTCTCGTCAGCGCGGTCACCCAGCCCCGGCTCACGACCGCCGAACCCCGTGAATGGTCTGTCGGTCGAATAGGCCGGGATCGGGCCAAACGCACCCTGCGTTTCTCTGGGCGCTTCCACTGGCCGCCACAGCGATGGTGCCTGCGGCGTCGTCTGCGTCAGCCCCTGCCACATCTCGGGCGTCAGTTGGTCGTAGGATGCATCGCGCGACGGCGTTGCCCACAATCCAGCCATCAGTAGTACTCGACCTCCTGCGGCCCATAGCCGGGACGCGGGCGCTTGATGGAGCGGATGCGGTTGCGCCAGTACTGCGCCTGCTTCGGATCGGATTTCAGACCGTACTGTTCAGCCGCAGCGTCGGCGACGAGCTTGCAGAACGTCACGAAGATGTCGTCGTCGAGCGCATTGGGATCGGCGATGTAGATTTCGTCGGCGGATAGCTCAGCGACAACGCTGTCGATGTAGCCATCGATGTCGCTGGCATCTTCCGCCGACGGATTGGTGCCGACGTCGCCTCCAGTCAGGATCGCGAGGACCTTGAACTGGATTTGAGCGCGGGTCTTAGCCACGGTGCGACCTTCGGCCACCGCGTTGCTGACCTTCCGGCGGATAATCATCCGGGTCCGGATGCGGCGACGGCATCTCGCCACTGGAATGCGTGGCGCTGCCCTCCTCCGAGACCTCGAACAGCGCATTGTTCGAGAGCTTCTTGATGGCGTGGGCGTTTTCCGGCGTGTCCTCGATCACGACCGGCTGGCCGTCGAAGAACGTGAAGCCGAACAACTCGCAGACCTTGCTGTCGCCCTTCGGCGCTCGATAGATCGCAGAAATTGCACTCATGGACGTCTCCTCGGTGGTGGGAAAAACAATCCGCCTGCCGCCCTAGCGCCGACGACGATGGGACACGGCAGGCGGATGCCCGGTTGCTACCCCTGCTCGCGCGGAAGGAGGCAACCAAGCTCTGCTAGTTGTCGATGAAGCCGATCAGATAGAGATCGATGGTGCCGACGACGTTGCCAGCAGCCTGTGTGCCGATGGTGACCAGCACCTCGTTCTCGACCGTGTTCTTGAACAGCAAGCCAGCCGCCGCCAAGGTGACGTTGGTCGCAGCCGCGACGCCGGTCGTCAGATAGCGGTTGGCAGAGCCTGCATCGCCGACGGTGAACGCGAGGCCAGCGGCGAACGCGCTGGAGATCGCGATGATGCCGGTGGCGGTGAAGCCCGGCGGCAGCGTGAACGCACCGACCACGTTGCCGGTGACATCGTCAGCCGCACCGATGTTGACGCGACGACCGATGGTCTTGACCGTGCGGGCAAAACCTTGACCGCCAACTTGGGGCTGACCCCAATCCTTACGATATGCCATTTGCGATTTCTCCTGACAAAGGCATGGTTAAGCTTACGGTGCGACCGTTCCGAACAAGTACACATCGACCGTGCCTGCCGCGCCGACTTGCGCCACGCCAGACACTTGCAAAATGATTTCGGTTTCGACCGCGTTCTTGTAGAGCAGCCCGCCAGCAGCCAGCGTCGTTGTCACGCCGCCAGCACGTGCGGTGGTGTCGGCGTTGAGATAGCGAAACGCCGAGCCAGCATCGCCGAGGCTGAACGACAAGGTCGGCGCACCGCCCGTGTCCATGTCAGTCGCGGAGAACAGGATGCCATCGACGATGAAACCCGGCGGCACCGAGAAGATGCCGATCTGATTGCCAGCGCCGTTGACGTCGGCGGCAAGCACGTTGATGCGCCTGCCGATTGCCTTGCGGGTGCCGAAAAATCCCAAGCCGCCGATCTGCGGCTGGCCCCAGTCCTTGCGGTACGCCATCGATTGCTCCTCTCAAAAAGCAAAAGCACCAGTGGGGGTTCTCCCCACTGGTGCTGATCGCTTATGGGTTCGGCGGCGCGGCAACGAAGCCGGTCACCATGCCCCAATCGACGAGCGAACCGACGGTCGCGCCCGCGACGCTGAGCGGAGCCTTGGCGATCTTGGCAACGCCGTACTGTGCCTCGATGCCCATGCCCTGCACGAAGTCGTAGTCGCCGTCCTCCAACGTGGTCGGGCGCGGCATCTGCCCGACTGCGTAGGCCATTGCGCCTTGGCCGAGCATGAACACCGGCTCGACATCGACGGCAGCGGCACCGGCACCAACCAGCAGCAGGCGCTGCGTGATCTCGGGCATCTCAAGATAGTAGATGCCGTCATAGACCAGCCCACCGCCCGTGAAGATCGGGTTGTTGGTGGTCGGGCTGCTCTCGCGTTCACGCGCGTCGCGATTGGCCTGATACATGATCGGATCAGACTTGAGATCGCGCATCGCTCGCGAACCCACCAGCGCCAAGTACCACTCCTGATCCGACTTTTTCAGTTGGAACGGATTGATCTTCGGCCTGCCGTTGTAGACACCGGGGTTGGCCGGTGACACGCCAGTCTGCTGGGCCAACTGCTTCATCGTCGAGCCGATTGCAGCCGACATCTTGTCGGTCGGGCTATCGACGTTGAGCAGCGACGCCGCCATCGTGCCGACCGCTCCGGTCGCGACGGTGTAGTGGTTGGCAATCGCAACGCCGAACAACGCGCGGTCGAAGTTGGCGATCAGCCAGTTGTTCTTGTCCGTCGCCGACGCCGCCGACCATTTCAGGCCGTTGACGCGGTTGCCCGGAGCCGTGAGGCGACCGGACTGGATCGACGACGTCGGGATCGACAACAGCGCGTCGATCAGATCGTCGCGCACGACACGCCGCGACCAGCCCGACAGCAAGCTGCGGGCAGTCGAGCGCACCGAGAACGAGCTTTCTTTGTCGGCTGCGCGATTGTTGGCGACCGCGTTACGTGCCCAATCGGCCCATACCGGGAAGCCGTAGCTGTCGATCTGCTCCTCTGCGCCGCGCAGCGTACCGGCACCGACACCGGCTCCGGTCAGTTGCGTGACGAGGGGAACGCGGATTTCCTTGCCGTCGGCGGCAAGGTCCTTCATTCGCACGATGGGGTACGTGCTGTCCGGACCCATGTACGGGTCGAACCGCGACGCCCGCAGAAAATCAAACGCCACACTAGTGCGGAATTTGATCAGTTCATTGTTAGGGTGATTGGTAGTGAGGGCCATTGGCCAGTCCTTTCAGGGTGAAAGTCCCGGCGACCGGCCCCGCACAACAAAAAACCCGCCAAGCGGGGCGGGTGATCATCGACGAGGTGTTCGGTCGTCAGGACGTCGCGCTGTCCCACAGGGCGTCGTCAGACAAGTCCTGCTGAGAGGCACGAAGCGCAGCGTTGGAACGGCTGATGCCGTTCAGCGATGGAGCCAACTGCACGTTGGGACGACCATTGGTCTGAGATGGCGCTTCTCCACGCCACGTTTCCATTGCGACCTTGCGAAACTCCGGATCGTTGAGGCGAGCCTTGCGGTCCTCCTCGATGATCCGTTTTTTGTAGGCCTCTGGATCGCCGCCGACCTCGGCTTGAATTTTCTTCTCACGAAACCACTGGATGAGCGTCTCGCCCGGATCGCCGGATCGCTGCATGCGGGCATTGAGTGCCGGGTCCGCAAGCTGCTGGGCCGCCGTGTAGGCTTGGACAAACTCTTCCTTGTAGACTTTGTGAGCCTGCTGAAGACTGAACTCCCGGCGTTCATTGAGCAGGCGCTCATCCATGCGCCGCTCCATGTACTGCCGGTACTCCTTCGGATGCAGCAGCGGATCGGGTTCGTCCTCTTCCTTCGGAGCATCAGGCTTCGGCTGCGCTTGTAGACGCCGCTGAAATTCCTGACGTTCAAAGTCGATACGATCCCGCTCCCGCCTCAGTGCGTCACGCTCTTGCTTGATGGCGTCACGTTCGGCTTCCGCCGCACGTTTCTCCTTGGTGACATCACGAAGGCGAGTGGACGGCACCATCGCCGGTTCGTCGGCCTCGGACCCTTCGGTCGAGGCGTCGGGCTTGGCAGTGGCATCCGTCTTCGGCTGCTCAGTCGTCGTCTGTGCGGCAGGCGCAGGGTCCGGAGCCGCTGGCGTCACCGTCTCGGCTGGTGACGTCTGCGGTCCATCGACTGCGGTGTCGAACAGTGCGTCTTCAGTAGGAAGGTCGTTCTCAGGTGTCATGGTCATCCTCATTCCCGCGTTTCGCTGCGGCGCGTGGCCCCTCAATCGCCGGGGCGGGCGTTTGCCATCTGTCGCTCAGGCTGCGTGGCCTCGGTGTCGCCCGAGGCAGGCGGTGCCACTATTTCGTCAGTGGCCAACGATCTCTCCACGGCGCGGAAGGCGTCGAGGCAGGCTGAATATGCCGCCCACGTGTAGCTGTTCGGCGTGAACTCATAGGCGCGGCGCGTCGCTCGCTGCGCCCGCGCGATGGTGTCGAGCAACTTGACCAGATCGAGCGGCTGCTTCTGCGTCATTCAGAAATGCCCGTCGCGGCCTGCTCCTCGGCCATCGCCATCTGACGCTCGTGCGCGTCCTCGGCGATCTTGGCGTCGGCCTGCGCCCTGATGTGCGCGATGGCGATGTCGGCAGAAGCTCGCATGCGCTCGATCATCATCTCGTTCTGCGCCATCATGCGGTCGAGCATCGCTTGATGTGCCGCCTCGGCCTGCCGCGCCTGCGCGTCGATTTGCTGCTGGCGCACTTGGTTGGCGGCCTCGCGATCCGCCTCCTGCTGACGCAGCACCGCCTCCTGCTGAGCCTTCGCCGCCTCGCGCTGGGCGTCCTGCGCTGCGGTCTGCTGGTCGATCTGGGCCTTCGCCTGCACCGCCATGACGCGCGGATCGGGCGGCGGCTGCTTGTTCTGCTGCTGCTGGATTTTGTCGAGCATGGGCTTCTTGACGCTCGACGGCAGCGGCGACAGTTCGATGGCAATCTCGGGAAACTGTTGCAGGAATTGCGGCCCGAGCGACTGCAACACCATCATGGCGTCGCCCTGCATGTTCACCGTGTCTGGGCCTTCGTCGATGATGATGTCGACGTCGAGTTCGCCGAGCGCGTTGACGATGATCGGCTGGCCCCACTGGTTGAGCGTCAGTTGGTTGACCTTGAAGAACTGCGCGACGTTCATGTCGTCGGTGACCCTGATCCACCGCTCCTGCTTCCAGTGCCGCTGCACGATGTTCCAGATGTCGCGATAGACCCGCATCTTCCAGTTCTTGAACGCGGTCAGGTACGGGCCGAGTTCGGCGATACCCGCCTGCTGCAACAACTGGATGGCGCGGCCCGAACTGTCCTCAAGACCTTGACCGATCAGCGCCGGGTTCGGCCCGAAATTCTCGATCTCGTTCTTGGCCTCCTGCAACAGTTCAAGCTGGCCCTTGAAATCGTTCAGCGCCGAGGTGTCAGGCTCCATCTTGAGGCCGGGATTGACCTCGACCCAGCCGTCCGACTTGGCCCACTCCTTCCGCGACCGCTCGACGTCATCGACTGCGCCCTTCTCGCTGACCACGCGGCGGCTGTTCAGCAGATGCAGCGACTTGCTACGCCGATGGTTGATCTCGTCCTGCGGCGATTTCAGATTGCGCGGGAAGCCGTAGCGGTCGCCGTCGTGATCGACCGACGCCGAGAACATCCGGTAGCGCGGGAACGTCTTGCCCTTCTCGTCGAGGAACGGGCTGACGCCCTGCATCAGCACCACGGTGCCCGCGTACAGGCACCAGCGCCATTTGCCGTTCAGGATGTACCAGTGATCGACGAGGCGAACCTTTTTCGCCGTGGTGTTGACCCAGTTTTTCTCGCGGTCCTGCTCGCTGACCGTCATGGTGTCGGAGCCGGTCTCGACGATGTCGTCGATCTCGTCGGCCTTGTCGGGCACCATCTCCTTGACTTGGTCGGCATCGCACCACTTGGCGACGCCCATGAAGCGGCAGTCAGTGAAGCCCTCGTCGTAGGAGCGTGGATCGTAGAAGAACCCGTCGCCGTAGGTGATGTGCATCTCCAGCGTCGGGTCGCCGGTCTGCGCGGTGACGAGGTCGTACTCGATGCCGGAAATTCCATCGATGCCAGCGGCTCGCGCGATCCGCGCCGACTTGCTGTTCCAGTCGTTGCTGTCCAGCACGTAGCGCAGCACGGCGGTCGCGACCTCCGCGCCTTCGTTGTGCTGCGGTGTGCGCGGGTAGGCCTTCGGGTCTTGCCGCAGCCGCTCGACGAGGCCGACCACGGCGTCGATCTTGCGGACGATGCGGTTCGAGGTGACGACCGGCTGCTTGCGGTCGCGCAGCGTTCTGATTTCTTCGGCTGTCCACTGGTCGCCGTGGTAGTAGTGCCGCGCCTCCAGCATCTCGCGGCCTTCGGCGTCCTTGGCCTTGGCGAAATCCTGAAACTGTCGGCGCAGCAGAGTGATGTCGAGATATTCGTCGTCGTCGTCGTTGGCTGCTGGCGCTTGGACACGGCTCCGCTGCCGCCTGAGTTCTGGCGGCGGCAGATATGCGACGTTGTCCATGGATTGTTAGATTTCGGTCCGGGGCGAGCCGTCGGCGTCGCGCGTGATCGCGACATTGACCCACATCGCAGTCTCGCGGATGCGGCGCAGGATGTAGGTCTTGTCGGCACCGTCAGGCAGCATTCTTGCAACCTGATCGGCGTAGTCTCGCGCGGCCATGCGTAATTCCGTCATCGCCGCCATCTGCTGGTCGCTGGGCCTGAGATAGTCGAACGTGCTTTCGTGAAGCCGCATGTCAGCGTCCCTTACCGGGTTTGCCCTTGTACCAACCGTAGTCGCGGTTGCTGGGCGGCACTGTGCTGGTCGTCGGTGCGCTCATTGATCTGGTAAGCATGCTGCCACCTTCAAAAGGTCCTTGATCTTGAGCAGGATCACATCGCTGTGGCCACCGTCGCCGACACCCTTGCGATAGTTGCCAGCCGCGTAAGCTTCGCGGCAAATCTGTTTGAGGTGCGGCACCGGGATCATCAGGTACAACAACGTCGCGTCACCACGCGCCAGTTCATGCACCCAGAAATCTGCTGGCGTGGCCGCGATGCCGCTTGGCTTGCCATCCCACGCATACTCGATGCAGATGTTGCCGGTCTGCTCCCACTGAAAGCGTTCGGTCTTCAACTCGATGTTCGCGTTCTGAAGACGCGCCGCAAACTGATCCTGATCGTTGAGCGCACTGCCAAGCTGGATATCGAACTTGGCTCGCGGC
>Ga0207683_10001154_pt1 | contig 24035 bp, 22 predicted proteins | sample KBSM73metaG_FD_184333 | JGI IMG/M metagenome (GOLD analysis project Ga0207683, IMG submission 184333) | Miscanthus rhizosphere microbial communities from Kellogg Biological Station, Michigan, USA - KBS M7-3 metaG (SPAdes) (version 2) | ecosystem: Host-associated > Plants > Roots > Rhizosphere >... | reverse complement strand
GTCCTCGACCAAGAACGGGGTCAGGAAGTTGTCGGCGTCCGGGAAGTCCGGGAACCAGCCGAGCTGATAGATCGGGTAGGTGTCCTTGACCCGCTCCTTCGAGTAGGTCGTGTACTCGGTGGACTGCAGGTTGACCTTGAACAGCCCGGTCGCTTCCAGCTGCCGCTTGATCTCCCCGTACTCCTCGTCCGACGTCGGTCCGTAGTGGTCGGTGGTGTACTCGAGATTCAGCGTGACCGGCGTCGACAGGCCGGCGTTCTTCAGCTCGTCCGCCGCCTTCGACTTGTCTGGGGCCGCTCCGAATGCGTCCTTGAACGCGTCGATGTGGCCCGGCACACCGTCGGGCACCATCGAATACAGCGGCTTGTAGGTGCCCTTGTACACCTTGTCGGAGAGCGTCTGCCGATCCACCGAGTAAGCCATCGCCCGTCGCACGGCGCGCTTCTGCGCGTCGCTGTTGCCCGGCATCGTCTTGAAGTTGAAGACGATGTAGCGCAGTTCGCCGCCGGGGCCGGTAAGCACCTTCACGCCGTTCGCGCTGCGCAGGCTGTCGATGTCGGTCGGCGTGAGGCTGCGCCACGCGACGTCAATGGCGCCACTTTGGACGTCGAGCTTCAGGTTGGGTGCGGTGGTGTAGTACTTCAGCGCGATCTTGGACGTCTGCGGCTTGTACGGACCGCCGTAGTTCGGGTTCGCCTCGAACTGGACCAGCTGGTTCTTGCTGTAGCTGGCGATCTTGTACGGGCCGGAGCCGACCGTCTGCTCGTCCGGCAGCAGCTTGTCGGCCGGGAACACCTTGCTGTCGACGATCGGCCCCGCGGCCGTGCCGAGCACGTACGGCCAAGTCTGGTCGTTGCCCGCCTTCAGCGTGAACACGACGGTGCTGTCGTCGGGGGCCGCCACCGAGGCCATGTTGCCGAGCAGGGAGGCCGGCCCGTTGGGGTCGTTGATCTTGACTTGGCGCTGGAAAGTGAAGGCTACGTCCTTGGCGGTGAGCGGGTCCCCGTTGCTGAACTTGAGACCGGACTTCATCTTGCACGTGTACTCAGTGGGCTTGGTGAACGAGCAGCTCTCCGCCGCGTCCGGCTGCGGCGTCTGAGCCTTGGCCGGGATGCTCATGAGGAATTGGTACATCTGGATCTCGACGAGTAACGAGCCGTTGTCGTACGAGCCCGCGGGGTCGATCGCCGTCACCTTGTCGGTCGTGCCGACCGTGATCGGGCCACCGCCGCCTCCGCCGCTCGCGCTGCCCCCACCTCCGCCGCTACTGCTCTTCTTGCCGGCGCCACACGCGCTGACGATCAGCGCGAGGGCGGTTACTCCGATGAGCACGCCGTGCGTGCGCCGAAACCGCATACCTCTCGTCTCCGTCCTGACTCGCGCAGACCGCTTCGCCTGCACGGTCGATCCCCTGCGGCGGATGCCGCTCATGAGCCCGGGACTCTACCGACCGCAGGCGTCGACCGGGCCGTTCGAAGATTACGAATGAGCAGCAGTCATCTGGGCGACGTGGTACAAGGCCAGCCGTCGACGGCTCCATGGGGGCTCACACGGCGGAGGAGCTGCCCGTCCGGACCTGGCACGCTGGGCTTATGACTGTCTCGCACGTCGCCGAACTAGCCGCAGCGGTGTCGCGCTATGCCGAGCGGTTCCACGCCCCCGCCGGAAGTTCCCATCACGTAGCGTCACCATTCGGCGGCTGGTTGTTACTGGCGCTGGCCGCGCCGGCTGCCGTTGGCGCGGATCGCGCTCGGCTGGAGGAGGCCTTGGGGGTACCGGTCGACCTGGCCGCGGAGGCGGCAGATCGGCTGCTCGACGAGCCGCACCCGGTCGTGGCGAGCGCCGCCGCGGCATGGCATCAGCGCGCGGTTGAGACGGATGCCTTACGGGGCTGGCTCGCCGGCTTGCCCGACGCAGTCGAGCGCGGCGACGTGCCGACCCAAGCGGTGGCCGATGCCTGGGCGCGCAGTCGGACAAACGGCTTGATCGAGGCATTCCCGGTCGAGATCACGCCGCTCGTCGTCCTCGTCCTCGCATCGGCCCTCGCCACGAAGGTGTCCTGGCAGCGCCCGTTCGAGGTCGTGCCGGCTGCATCTCTCGGGCCCAGCGACTGGGCGACAGCGCTGCAGCGCGTGCTGCGCAGCCCGGAGTCAGGTCATGACTGCTACATCGCGCAGACCGAACGCGCCGGGCGAGTCGCCGTCCACACGGCCCGGGCCGAGGCGGGCCTGGCCGTGACGTCCGTCATCGCGGACCCGGGTGTGGCGACCGCGGACGTGCTGGCCGCAGCACATGAGGCAGCGGCCCGAACAGCCACCCGGACGTCGCTGTTCGACCTGCCGCTCGGCGACTCGCCAATGTGGAGCATCGCCGAAGCCGCATCCCATCGGGGTGGTCGTCAGGAGGACTGCGTCGCCGTACTGCCCGCGTGGTCCGCGCGGTCGGACCACGAGCTGGCTGGTGTGGCCGGGCTCGGTTTCGACGATGCGGCCGGAGCGCTGATCGCACTGATGCCGAAGGGCGACTACGAGTACGAGGCGCGGCAGTCCGCGTATGCCCGCTACTCGCGTGAGGGTTTCGAGGCCGCGGCGGTCACCGCTGTCGGCATCCGACTCGCCGCGGCCTTTGGTGGCGAAGGCGTCAGGCGAACCGCGACATTGCGATTCGGCCATCCCTACGCCGTCGTCGCCACTGTGGAGTCGGACGACAGTCCGTGGGACGGCCTGCCGGTGTTCTCGGCGTGGGTAGCCGAGCCTGAAGACGCCGAGGCCGACTGACGTTCGTCGACGCGCTAGCCGACGAGCAGGACCTCGAGCGTTCGTGGGCCGTGTACCCCCTCGACCCGGCGCAACTCGATGTCGCTTGTCGCGCTCGGACCGCTGATCCAGGTCTGGGGTCGGGCCGGATCCAGGGCGCCGATGCCGTCCGGTACCAGGGCCACCACCTGCTGGGCTCCGACGATGACGAGGTGGTAGTCGGGAATCAGCGTGAGGGCGCGTCGGCCCTGGCCCGCGCCGTGATCCAGTACCACCGTTCCGGTCTCGGCGATAGCGACGGCGCAGCCGGTGATCACGCCGTCGACCAGGTCGAGCTCTCCCGTCGTCAACGGGGGATCGTCGCGCAGCACATCGGCCTCCGGCTCCCACTCGACCGGGAAGCCGGGCGGTACCACGACCCGGCGCGCCACACGGCGACGCAGGGCGGCGGTTATTTGCGCCGGCACGTCCTCCGGCTCGCACCGGATAACGGCCGCGCCGTATTCCCGGACGCGGGCCGCGAACAGGTTCAGATCGACCACCGCGGCACCCGCAGTGCGGTAAGCGCGGGCGGGCGGTGCCGGTTGGGGCCGGTCGGCGAGAGCCTGCCGCACCCGGGCGAGAATCTCGTCCCGAGCGCCGGTCATCGCTGACCCTCGCGGGTCCACCAATCACGAAAGGTCTCTCGCGGTGGCTCGGGGAGATCGCGCGCGGCGACCCAGGCGGACAGCGGCGGGGGCAGCGCCCGGCGCCGAGCTGCCAAGCGACCCAGGCGCCCCGCGCGCAGGGCCCGAGTCCAGCGCTCCGAGTCCGCCATCGCCCAGGCAGCCGCGGCCATGAGGGATCGCTCCGGAGACAGTCGGCGACGCCGCGCGCTGTCGACCGCCTCGCCGCGCAGGTGGACGAGCATCGTCGGGATGTCGATGGCCACCGGGCAGACCTCGTAACAGGCGCCGCACAGCGACGAAGCGAACGGCAGGCTTGCATTGGCCGCCACCCCGGTCAGTTGCGGCGACAGGACCGCACCGATCGGACCTGGGTACACCGAGCCGTACGCGTGCCCGCCGGTCCGCGTGTAGACCGGGCAGACGTTCAGGCAGGCCGAGCAGCGGATGCAGCGCAGCGCGTCCCGGCCGCGCGGATCCGCGAGCGTGGCCGTTCGGCCGTTGTCCAGCAATATCAGGTGAAACTCTTGCCCCTCGGTCGACCCTGTCCACATCGAGGTGTATGGGTTCATCCGCTCTCCGGTCGACGATCGCGGTAACAGCTGCAAGAACACCTCGAGATCGCGCCAGTGTGGTACCAGCTTTTCCAGCCCCATGACCGTGATCAGCATTCGCGGAAGCGTGACGCACATCCGCCCGTTCCCCTCGGACTCGACCAGGACAAGCGTCCCCGTCTCGGCAACCGCGAAGTTGGCCCCGCTGATCGCCACGTCGGCGGTCAGGAACTTCTGCCGCAGGTACCGCCGGGCGGCTTCGGCCAGCGCGGCCGGGCTGTCGGTCAGGTCGGGGTCGACGCCGGGCATCGCGCGACGGAAGATGTCGCGGATCTCGGCCCGGTTGCGATGGATTGCCGGCACCAGGATGTGGCTCGGCGTGTCGTGCCCGAGCTGCAAGATGAGCTCGGCCAGGTCGGTTTCGCATGGGGTGATTCCGGCGCCGGCCAGCGCGTCGTTGAGACCGATCTCCTGAGTCGCCATCGACTTCACCTTGACGACCTCAGACGCACCGGCTCGGCGCACCAAGTCGACGGCGATCCGGTTCGCCTCGACGGCGTCCCGTGCCCAGTGCACGGTGCCACCGCGGGCGGTGACCTGTGTCTCGAGCTGGACGAGGTATTGGTCGAGATGAGCGAGCACGTCGTCCTTGATCGTTGCGCCGGCTGCACGAAGCTCCGCCCAGTCGGGCAACTCGTCCACGACCTCCGCCCGCTTGGCCTGGATCGTGGCGGTCGCCGCACCGACGTTGCGACGCAGTTGAGCGTTGCTCACCGCTTCTCGCGCAGCGGCTGGGAACGATCTTCTACCGCGCAGCTGGCCGACCCCGGCCGGCGCCCTTGGCAGGTCGGCGCCCATCACGGCACCTCGTCCGTTGCCGCCAGGATCTCGGCCAAGTGCATGGTGCGCACTCCGGTGTTCAGCCGGGATAGTCCGCCGCCGATGTGCATAAGGCACGAGGCGTCGTTCGCGGTGCAGATCTCCGCTCCGGTATCGAGAACCGCGCTCATCTTGTCCGCCAGCATCGCCGTCGACACGTCGGGGTTCTTCAGCGCGAAGGTTCCGCCGAAACCGCAACATGATCGCGCGTCCGGCAGCGGTACCAGGTCGATTCCACGAACCGCCTGAAGCAGTTGCAGCGGACGTTCCCCGACCTTGAGCGCGCGCAACCCGTGGCACGCCGGGTGGTACGTGACCCGGTGCGGAAAGTAGGCGCCGACGTCCGTGACCTCCAGCACGTCGACGAGAAACTCCGACAGCTCGAAGGTATGGCGTCCCACGATCTTCGCCGCCTCGGCCAGCTGGACGTCGCCGACCTCCTGTGCCGTCGTCTCGTGCTGATGGCGGATCGACGCCGTGCACGAAGCGCTCGGAACCACGATGGCGTCGTAATCGAGGAAGGTCTGGACATGGTTGCGGATGAGCGGGAGGGCTTCGCGCGGATAGCCGGTGTTGATCAGCAGCTGTCCGCAGCAGGTCTGGCTCATCGGGAACACGACCTCGTGCCCCAGCCGACGCAGCAAGCGCACCGTCGCCTTGCCTACGTCCGGGAAGAGCCCGTCCACGAGGCACGTGGCGAACAACGCGACCCGCATGTCATCGACCCTACGGTGGCAATATGCACAAATAACATCGACACCGGGGTATCACTGGGGGAAGTGTGTTGTCCTAGTCGAGGGAACGACTAGGGGAGTCACATGACCAACGAGTACGCCGCGGTCGCTGTGGTGAACGATTCGGTCGTCACGGCGCGAGACATCACCCGGGTCTACGGCGAGGGTGACACGGCCGTGTCCGCCCTCCGCGGCGTGACCGTAGACATACCGGTGAGGCAGCTGACCGCCGTCGTCGGGCCGTCCGGATCCGGCAAGTCAACGCTCATGCACATCCTGGCCGGGTTGGATCGGCCGACCACGGGGTCGGTGGAGATTGATCACACCGAGATCACCACGCTGGGCGACGCGGACCTGACCAAGCTTCGGCGACGACACATCGGTTTCGTGTTCCAGTTCTTCAACTTGCTGCCGATGCTCACCGCGCGCGAAAACATCCTGCTCCCGCTCACCATCGCCGGGACCAAACCGGACGAGGCCTGGTTCGACGAGCTCATCGACCGGGTCGGCCTGTCCGATCGGCTGTCGCATCGTCCCGCCGAGCTGTCCGGCGGGCAGCAGCAGCGCGTCGCCATCGCGCGGGCCCTGATCTCTCGGCCGACCGTCGTCTTCGCCGACGAGCCAACCGGCAATCTCGACTCCCGATCGAGTGCTGACATCCTGGAGTTGATGCGCTCGTCCGTGGACGAATACGGGCAAACGACCGTAATGGTGACCCACGACCCGCTGGCGGCCGCGATGGCCGATCAGGTGCTCCTCCTGGCGGACGGCCTCATCGTCGAGGCCCTGCCCCGGTCGACGGCGCACGACATACGCGCTGCGGTCGAGCAGCTGGAGTACCGGTGATCAAGTTCGCGGTGCGCGGGCTGTTGGCCCGGAAGCTCCGGACTATTCTCACCGCGCTCGGCGTCGTGCTCGGCGTTGCTCTGGTGAGCGGCACGTACGTGCTCACCGACTCGATCTCGACGGCGTTCAACTCGATCTTCAAGGAGACCTACAAGAACACCGACGTCGCGGTCACGGGCAAGCCGGCATTCTCGGCGAGCGACCAAGGGAACGGTGCCAACTCGGCGCCCTCGTTCGACGAGGCCGTCCTGAACCGGATCACGGCCCTGCCCGACGTAAAGTCGGCCGTCGGCCAGGTCCAGGGCGACGCGCACCTGATCGGTTCCGACGGCAAGGCGATCACCTTTGGTGGAGCGCCGAATCTCGGCTTCAGCGTCGACCCGGCGAAACCCGAATTCAATACGCTCACCCTGGTGGCGGGCGCGTGGCCGCAACCGAGCCAGGTGGTCATCGATCGCGGCACCGCGGACAAGAAGCACTTCGCCGTCGGTCAGACCATCGGGGTGCAATCCCGTGGGCCGGTGCGCGAATTTCGCATCTCCGGTCTGGTGAACTTCGGCGCCGTATCGTCCATCGGTGGTGCCACGATTGCCGGATTCGACCTGAACACGGCTCAGACCCTGTTCGATAAGCGGGGCCAGCTCGATCAGATTCTGGTTGCGGCCAAGCCCGGCGTGTCCCCGAAGCAACTGGAAAGCCAGGTCGCGAAGGTCATCCCCCCAGGAACGCAGGTCCGTACCGGCAGCGAGCAGGCGGCCAAGAACGCCCAGGACACCACGGGCTTCATCTCGTTCCTGCAGACCTTCTTGCTTGCCTTCGGGGGTATCGCGCTGTTCGTCGGCTCGTTCGTGATCGCGAATTCGTTGTCGATCACGATCGCGCAGCGCACCCGCGAGTTCGCAACCCTCCGCACGCTCGGCGCATCCCGGCGTCAGGTGTTGCGAAGCGTCATCCTCGAGTCCGTGATCATGGGTGTGCTCGCGTCGGTCAGCGGCCTGTTGCTGGGGCTGCTGCTGGCCATTGGACTGTTCAAGCTCTTCGATTCGTTCGGCGTGACGCTGCCGAACAACGGTCTGGTGTTCCAAACCCGCACGATCGTCGTCGCTCTCGTCGTGGGCATAGTGATCACGGTGCTCGCGAGTCTTCGGCCGGCACTGCGGGCGACGCGGGTGCCCCCTATTGCCGCCGTTCAGGAAGGGGCCACGCTACCGCCGGGCCGTTTCCACCGGTACCGCGGCATCGGCGCAGCGCTGGTGATCGCGCTCGGTTTTGCTGGCATTATCGTAGGGCTGTTCGTGAAGGGTCTCGGCACGGCGCAGGTCCTGATCTTCATGCTCGGCGGCGCGCTGCTCGTTTTCATCGGCGTCGCGCTGTTCTCTTCGCGGCTGGTCCGGCCGCTGGCCGCAGTGGCCAATCCGGTTGCCCGCTGGTCGGTTATCGTCTTCTCGATATTGGTCTGGCCATTCTTCACGTTGCCGTATTGGCTGCTGCGGTATGGCGCCTGGGGCCCGGGTGCGACCGGGCGCCGGGTCGGTGCGTTTGTCCTCGGTGCGGTGCTGAATCCGCTGATACTGCTGATCGTCCTCGTGATGGCCGCTAGACGCCGATTCACCTCGTGGCAGCCGGACTGGCCGGTCGAGTTCCCCGGAGTGATCACCGACCGGTCGACCACGAACCTGGGCGCCCAGAACAGCGAGCGCGACCCGCAACGAACGGCCGCGACGGCGGCTGCGTTGATGATCGGCTTGGCGTTGGTGACACTCATGGCCACGTTTGCCGCCGGCATCATCAAGCCGTTCGAAGATGCCGTCGACCAGATCTTCATCGCGGACTACGCCATCACCGCGCAGAACAACTTCGACCCGCTGCCCCCGAGCGTCGCCGCTGCGGCAGCAACGGCGCCCGGCGCAGAGGTCGTCTCCGGCGTACGGGGCGACGCAGGTCGGGTCTTCGGCTCGACGGTGCAGGTGACCGGGGTAGACAAGCAGGCCGGGCAGGTACTGGCGGTTGACTGGACGAAGGGCTCGCAAGCCGTGTTCGCCGAACTCGGCGCGACCGGAGCGTTCGTCGAGCAGAAGTACGCCAAGGACCATCACCTCGACATCGGATCACCCGTGTCCGTTCAGGTGCCGAGCGGCAAAACGGCAAACCTGAAGATCATCGGAATCTTCAAGAGTCCGCCGGGCGGCTCGCCCTTTGGTGCTGTGACCATGTCGACGCCGACGTTCGACCAGTACTACTCGCAGCCCCTGAACATCTTCACGTTCGCGAAGATGACCGGCGGGGTGACCAGCCAGAACACCCAGGCCCTCGAGAACACGTTGAAGGACTTCCCGAACGCCAAGGCGTCAACCCGCAGCCAGTTCAAGAAGGATCAGGTGAGCGGGCTGCAGAACATATTGAACATCCTGTACGTGTTGCTGGCGCTCTCGGTGGTGGTCAGCCTGTTCGGGATCGTCAATACGCTCGTGCTCACCGTGTTCGAGCGGACGCGCGAGGTCGGCATGCTGCGGGCGATTGGATTGACCCGGCGACAGACCCGCCAAATGATCAGGCAGGAAAGTGTCATCACCGCATTGATCGGAGCGGTGATCGGGATCGTCCTCGGATTGGTGCTGGCCGGTCTGCTTACCTCTCGGCTGGACTTCACCAGCTTCGTGGTGCCGGTGCCGCAGCTCATCATCTTCCTGGTGATCGCGATCATTGTGGGCCTTTTCGCCGCGATCTTCCCGGCTCGGCGGGCGGCTCGACTCAATCCGCTCGACGCGTTGGCTTACGAGTAGCAGCCACGGGCGGGCCGCTGCGGCTCGCCCGGCCGGCTATTCCAAGAGCCCTTGTCGCATGGCTTCCGCGACGGCTGCGGCCCGGTCGGACACGCCGAGCTTCTCGTAGAGCCGCTGCGTATGCGTCTTCACGGTGCTCGCTCCGATGAACAGCTCCTGCGCGACTTGCGGGATGGACAAGCCACGGGCAAAGCCCCGGAGAACCTGTTGCTCCCGCTCGCTCAGCACCGGCGTGTTCGAGGACGCGCGCATCCGGATCTGGCTGGCCAGCGCCCCGGCCAGCTCGGCCGGGACCACGGTGTGCCCGGCGGCGACCCGCATCACCGCATCGACGATCTCGCCGCGCCGGGCATCTTTCGACAGGTAGCCAGCGGCTCCCTCCTCGAGGGCCCGGAAGACCACGGCGCTATCTGTGACCGCCGACAGCAGCAGCACCCGCGTCGGCAGATGATCGCGCACCACGGCGTGCACGACGGCCACTCCATCCATTTCCGGCATCTGGTAGTCGACGACAGCAACGGCCGGTTCTTCGCGGCGTATGAGGTCGAGTGCGTCGCGGCCGTTCTCGGCCTCGCCGACAACGTCCACTCGGCCGCTGTTGGTCAACCCGCGGATCACGCCATCGCGAAAGAACGGGTGGTCGTCGACGACGACGACCGTCACCCGCGGGTCAGACATCCGCACGCGCACATGTTAGTGCGCCGTCTGCGAGGCGTCGCACCTCGCCGACGGACCAGTTAACCGTGTGTCACGCTGAGGGACCGGCCGCGCAGGGGAGGACGCCATGAGACCTTTCGCTTCGGGGTTCTTCCGGTCGTTGAGCCCTGAGGTGCGCCCGATCGTGGTAGAGCACGCAATGCGGGGTATTTGGCTCCAGGTCTGGCTCCGTGGCGCCCTGGTCGTCTTCGTGCTGTTCACGCTTGGGCTCGTCCCGCCGTCGACCGGTGGGCCCACATGCTGGGTGATTGCCATCCTGTACGCGCTGATCGCTGCCGGTGTCGCCGCGTGGATTCGCCAGGGCGGCGACGGCCCGGTCCGCTACGCCTGGCTCGCTCTGTATATCGACGTCGCCGCGCTCAGCACGCTGTCCATATTTACCGGGGTAGTGGCGCCGGACGACTGGACAACGGACACGTTGCAGCGTGGGTTCTTCCTCATCCCGCTACTGGCGGCCGTCCAGTTGCGGCCCTGGGTCTGTCTGAGCGTCGTCGCCCCGACGACCGCGTGCTACGTGGTCGTATGCATCGTGACGCAGGGCGCGAACGACGAGCCCTCCCAGTCGCTGATCATGCGGTCGTTCGTCATTGCCTGCTTATCGGCCGCTGCGGTGTGGCTCTCGGCGATCCAGCGCTCCCGCGTGCTGACCATTGGGCGGCTCGCGGCTGACCGATCGAGCCTGCTGGCCGAGCTGATGAGCATCGAGGAACGCGAGCGGCGCAACCTGGCCGAGCATTTGCACGATGGCGCGTTGCAGTACGTGCTCGGGGCGAGGCTCGATCTCGAAGATCTGCGCGACGGAGACAGCCGGGCGGCGCTGGACCGGCTCGACCAGGCGCTCGCCGAGTCGTCGAAACTGTTGCGGAGCACCGTCACGGAGTTGCATCCCGCCGTGCTGGAGCAGTCCGGCTTGCCGCGCGCCTTGGACAGCCTCCTTACTACGGCGGCGCCGAGGGCCGGCCTGGCGGCTTCTCTCGACGTCGACGACTGGCCCGCCGACACTCGTACCCCGATCGACATGCTGCTGTTCACGACCGCCCGAGAGCTCGTGACGAACGTCGTGAAGCATGCCAACGCGCGCCGGCTCGACCTGCGCCTCTCCTTGCGCGGCGACCGGGCTGTACTGGTGGTCGCCGACGACGGTGTCGGTCTTGCCGATGGTGTCTTGGCCACCCGGCTGGCCGAAGGGCATATCGGGCTGGAGTCATATCGAGTCCGCCTCGAGGCGGCGGACGGGCACTTGAGCCTGGTGCCCGGGCCGACGGGTGGGACGGTCGCGACCGTCGACGTGCCGGTTGAGAGTCCGGTAGCGGCTGCCCTCGCCTGACGGGGCCGTTAGATCCGCGATGCTTCCAGTGGTTCGGCGGACAATCCCGTCCCCGCATCGGCCACAGCGGGAACCGCCCGGCCCTCGTCCGCTCGTACCAGCGCCACTCCGGCCACGATCGCGACACCGCCCAGCAGCTGCACGCTCGTCGGCAACTCCCCCAGCAGCACCCAGGCCACCAGCACGGCGAAGACCACCTCGGTCAGCCCGACGAAAGACGACAGCCGGGCGCCCAGCCGACGGGCCGCGCTGATGCCGGCGACGTAGGAAAAGGCGGCGGCCACGAGGGACAGACCCAGCACCGGAACGAGCCAGCTCGTGCGATGGCCGGCGAACTCGACGGTGCCGAACCTCGCGTGCATCGGCAATGCTCCGACCGCGCCGAGGGCTAGCAGCGCGACAGCGCCTACCGCCATCCCGCCACCCGCCACAGTTATCGGAGGCAGCTCGCCGTCGTTGCGCGCGGACACGACGAAGTAGACGGCCAGTCCGATGGCGGCACCCAGACCCCAGAGCACGCCGACCGGATCGAGGTGGTTGTCGCCGAATAGGTCCAGGATGAGCGTCAGCCCGGCGAGTGCTATCGCGGATCCGATTGCCGTGAGCCGATGTGGACGCTGCCCGTGCCGTAACCACATCCAGCCGACCACGAGCACGGTGCCCAGGTATTCGAGCAGGAGCGCCACGCCTACCGACAGGTGCTCGACCGCGTTGAAGAAGCACAGCTGCGCGCCCGCGACAGCGACCAGCCCGTATCCCACCAGGCCGATGCCGTTACGTCGCAGCGTCGCCCATCGGCCGCGCATCGCGACGAGGGCCGGAATCGCGATAACGACCGCAGCCACGCTGATGCGGGCCGCGACGGCCGCGCCCGGCGTCCAGCCCGAGTCGATGAGTGAATGCGCGAACGAACCCGAGGTGCTGAAGGTCGCGGCGGACGCTATGGCTAAGACGAGACCGGCGTGGTGCGTACGCATCGAAGGCCCCTGTCATTAGTCAAAGACATGTATGCTGATGACAGCTTGAGGCTAGTGAAGCCCGTGACAGGAGTCAACTTGATTTTTGCTCATGACACAGAGGTTGCACTCGCGGCCGCCGCGGCCCTGGTCAACACCGACGACGGGGACGACGAGCACCTGCCCGACATCGCGGCGCTCGATGAATTCGTCCGGGCGTGGGGGTGGACGGGTGATCGCCGGCGAGACGAAGCGGAGCTGCGCGCGGTCCGCGAGCTGCGCCCTCGACTGCGGCGGCTGTGGGAGGTCGACGAGGAGACCGTCGTCGAGATCATCAATGGCCTGCTGCGCGAGGCCAACGCGCTGCCGCAGCTGGTCCGCCACGACAGGTGGGACTACCACCTACATGCGACGCCGCCGGACGCGCCACTTGCCACCAGGATGGCAGTCGAGGCCGCGATGGCGTTCGTCGACGTCGTACGCGGCAAGGAGTTGTCCCGGCTGCGGATCTGCGCCTTCCCGACGTGCTCGAACGTGGTCATCGATCTATCCAAGAACCGGTCAAAGCGCTTCTGCGAGGCGGGCTGCGGCAACCGGGCGGCCGTCGCCGCCTATCGGGCTCGCAAGGCTGCCGCTGGCCGCTGATGGCCGCCCAGCGCAATCAGTATGCATATTCCGGTGTCCCACCCGCGGAATATGCATATCAATCGGTACCGAGCGGGGTCTCGATGAACAGTGCCCGGCGGGGACACGCCGCGACCGCCGCCCGGGCCGCACGATGATCAGCCCGGCCGGAAAGATCAGGCGCGGTGATAGGAAATCCCCAACGATCAGCGCGAATTAGCGTCGGAGCCACGTGCAGGCAGATTCCCACCGCCTCGCACTGCACCGGATCGACGTGCAGCCGGCCATGGTCTTCGCGGTGACGTCGGTGGGCACCCACGTGGTCAGTCCCCGACCGGGGTGGGAAAGAACTGATCGTCGCCCCCGTGCCGGCAGCCGCTGCCGGCGACGTGCGAGTGAACGTCCGACGCAAAGGTGGCCATGGCGCTGCGAATCATCCGGACTGCGCCGTCCGGATGGTGGCAGGCGCCCCGTCCGGACACTTCCCCGAGCATGCCGGCCAGCCGCCCTACCTCCGCGGAGCGGGCCCGAAGGTCGACGATTGATGTCAACGCTTCGGCTGAGGCGGGTAGCCCGAACCGGCAGGGTCCGCACTGCCGGGCGCTTTCGGCGGCCAAGAACTGGGCGATGGCCGCCGCTTCCGCCAGCCCGCAGCCCTGCGTGCCCAATGGAAGCAAGACCCCCGCTCCGAGCGACAGCCCCTGGGCCCGAGCCGCTCGCTCGTTGGCCGGCAGCGAGGACAGCACCTGCCAACTAACCCAGGTCCCGCCGTACCCCCCGACCAGCGCGGCCTGATGGGGACGCGGTCCTAGGACGCTGTCGATCGCCTGGGTGAGCGTCGTCGTGCCCGCCACCTCGATGACTGTGCGCTCGCCGGCGGTGGCGATCGTGAACAGCCGCGCTGCTGCCGGTCGGCCTGAAGCACTTCGTGCGATCATCGCCGTCCGGGCCAGGGTCTCGACGTTCTGGATCAATGTCGGCCGACCGTGGACGCCGCGCACGGCAGCCGGCACCCGGCGGAACTCCGGTCGCGCGGGGCCGCCGGACAGCGCGCGGACGATCGCGCTCGACTCTCCGGCCACGTACCGGCGCGGTGCGGTCGCGAGATAGACGATCGGCTCGGCCAGCCCGGCGGCGCGACGCTCGGCGAGGGCGCGCGTCACGGAAGCGAACAGCGATGACGCGCCCTCGTGCAGCCACACGACGAGCGATCGCGCGCCGAGGGCCTCCGCGGCGCAGACCAACCCGTCGAGCACGAGGTGCGGGCGAAGCTGCAGTAGCGCGGCGTCCTTGGCGCTGGCGGGTTCGCTCTCGGCTCCGTTCGCGACGACGACACCACCGCCGCCGGCGTCGCGATGCGCCCGCCACTTGGCCGCGACCGGGAAATGACCGCCGCCGCACCCGTCCAGCTCGGTTGCCGCGAGAGCGGAGATCAGCCGGGCGCCCGATCGGTGGGTGAACCGCGGTCGGTCTCCGTACCGTGCCAGGTGGGTGTCGAGGTCGTCCGGCGTCAAGGACGTGAGCGGCTCCGTCCAGCCGACCGGGTAACTGACCAGCGCGGGGAGCAGGTGTCCATCGGTGAGCGGCGCCAGCGCGGGCAGGGCCGTCATCGATCGGCCTCTTGATGTGCGATCTGCTCGGCGGGGGTCCGCGCCGCATACCGGGACAGCGCGACGACCGCGATCAGGCCGCCGGTCGAGAGATACAGCCAGCGCAGCATGGGCGTGTCACCACCCGCGAGCACGCCGTGCAACCAGACCAGTAGCAGCGCGACGATCGCGACCTTGTGCACGCGCCACCACAGTCGCTGGGGTAGGTGCCCGGCCAGTAGCGCCGTGCTGCCCACCACCAGGCCGGCCCACGCCCCGAGGACGCCCAGCGTGACTGCGAACGGACGGTAGGCGGACTGCATGGGCAGGCTGGCGCCTCGCCATCCGACACCCGCGAACCTGTCGGTGGCCAGCACAACGATGTGCGCGATCGTCAACGCGAGGGTCAGCGCCGCCAACACGATGTGCAGCCGGATGCGGGTCGCCGGGTTTGGCCGGGCGATCCGGGTGCGCGACGGATGCGACAGCAGCAGGCCGAGTACCACCAGCAACACCAACAACAGGTAGGCGCTGATGCCGGTGGCCCGAGCGATCATCCACGGCGCCATCCGGTGCCCCTCGACGACGCCGATAGCCGAGCCGATCAGCACACCGGTGACGGCGGCGCTCAGGGTCGCGGCAAGTCCGACGATCGTCCGGCGGAGGATCGGTTGGCCGCGCATGGTGGTCATGCGGCCCGCCAGATCACCGACGGGTCCAAGTAAGAACTCGTCCGTAGGTCGCCGTTGTCAGCCACCCACGCGGCAGCTAGCTCCTGCCTCGCGGCCGTCGCCGCGATGTGGTCCCGCCCGCCCAGGAACAGCACCTTGCTCCATACCTCGGCGATCGCCGGGTCCGGCGCGACGACCGTGACCGACAACAGGCCGGACTCGGCCGGTTCGCCGGTGGCCGGATCGATCAAGTGATGCACCTCGCGGCCGCCGGACGTCCAGTGCCGGACCTCAGTCGAGGAGGTGGCGCAGGCTTGATCGCGCAACGTGAGCACCGCAACCGGAGTCGAACTGCCGCGCGGGTCCTCGACAGCTACCTGCCACCCGTCACCGGTCGGACCGTCACCCGCCAGGTAACAATCGCCGCCGGCCTGGAGCAAGAAGTCTGGGCACTCCGAGATCACCTCGGCGGCGGCCCAGCGCAATGCCAGTCCCTTGCCGATACCGCCGAGATCGATGGGCAGCTGGCCGATCCGCACCGCCAGCCGGTCATCGTCGAATTCCGCGAGCCAACTGCCGCGCACCGGGACAGGAGGTCGAGGCGCGCTGACGGGTTGCGGCATAGCCGGCAGCGGCCAGGACCGGTCGTATCCGATCGCCTCGAGCGCTCGCAGCACGCGCGGGTCGAAGCGGCCGCCCGTCATCCGATAGGCGCCAACCGCAGCGCGGATCGCCGCGTAGCAGCGAAGCGGGACGATGCACCAGTCGGCACCCGCCGCGTTGGCCCGCATGAGTGCGCTGGTCGGCTCGAATCGAGTGCACTGCGTCTCCACGTCGCGGAACACGGCGATGACGCGATCCAGGCATCCGGGCTGGGCCGCCCGGCCGTTTCGTATTCGCACGGTGACATTCGTTGCCATGCTCCGGAACGTGCTCACCAGCTCGCCGGACGCAGTCAGCTCCGACAGCGGAGGCAGCGCGGTCGGCGACGTCATCACGGCTTCCCGGAGGCCCCGGTCGACGCCTGGGTAGGCGGGGGCATTGATGTCGGCGGCGGGCTGGGCGCGACGGTCGGCGCCGGAGTGGGTGCGGGCGGCGCTGGCGCCGGTGCGGAGGTGGCGGGCACAGCGGCCGACGCAGACGGCTCGGGGAGCGCCGGGCCGGCAGTTGCTCCCGGGACCGGGCCGCGGGCGGTCGTGGGTGCCGCTCCGGTCGACCGCGACGTCGTGGACCGGGGTGCGGGCCGAGTGGTGGTTTGGCCCGAGGACAGCTGACGGCGCAGACTCGTCAGCTGCTGTTGGAGTCGTTCGAGCTCCCGACGGTTTGCGGCGGCGGACTGCTGCACCGAGCGGAGGGTGGTGGCGTCCGCGGGGACCGGCGCCCGGACCACCGGTGAGGACCCGCCGTTCGCGGTGGCGGGCCTGGTGTGAGCGGCCCAGGCGGTCGCGCCGGCCAGCACAGCGGCGGCACCCGGGGCGGCCACAAGAGCGGCGGTCCAGCGCGCTCGCCGGCCCGGCTCAGCCACGGTGGGCGTTCCGTTGCAGGCGCGCAATTTGTGAGCGGAGCTCGGTCGCGCGCCGCGCGTCGACGGCCAGCTCGGCCTGCAACCGGGCGAGCTCGGCCTGAGTTCTCGAGTCCGATCGTGCGGACGTTGCGGGTGCCGGTGCGGGTTTGGACGGAGCCGGGCCGTCGACGGTCGACAGCACACCGAGCGCGCCGATCGCCAGTCCGGTAGTGAGCCCAAGAGTCGTCACGAGGCGGCGGCTGCGCTTCACGCTCCTCCTTCGGGCCCGCCGATGTGATCCGGCCGGCCGTCTGGCGTAGGTCCCCCTAGGCCCCGCGACCGTTATCGCTGCATCGACTCGCTGGGTTACGCGGGTGAATTGCCCGATGAACGAAGGACATACCGATTCGTGTAACGCGCGCCGCCCGCTTGCGCCGGCTCGGCCGGCGCGGTATGACTGCGCCTCGAGCCAACTGTCAGGTCGGGCGCCGTTGGCGCCGTCGGGGACGCGGCCGGCACGCGCAGCAAGTCGGCACGATGGCTGGCCCGCCCATCGTCGTGCCGCCACCGACGACAGGACGGCAGGACAGGCATGACGGCGCCGATCACCGACGGCGTAGTTCGCGCGGCCCAGGACGGCGAGGCCGCCGCCTTCCGGGTGATCTATGAGGAGCTGGCCCCGGTCGTACTCGGGTATCTCACGGCGAAGGGCGTGGCCGATCCAGAGGCGGTGACCGCTGATGTGTTCCTTGCTGCGCTACCTCGGCTGCGGGAACTGTCCGGTGGCGCGGCCGGGCTGCGTACGTTCGTCATGTCGGTGGCGCACGCCCGGATGGTCGACGATGCGCGCCGTCGACGCCGCCAGCCGGTCTGGTGCCAATACGACGTCGCGTCCGACCTCCGCTCCGCCGCCTCGGCGGAGCACGACGCGATGGAGTTGCTCGGCGCGGCGCGTGTCGTCGAGCTGCTGCGTGATCTGCCGGCGGATCAGCGCGAGGTCCTCGTCCTGCGGGTAGTCGCCGACCTTTCGGTACAGGAGGTTGCGACGGTCATTGGTCGATCACCGGGTGCGGTGAAGCAGCTCCAGCACCGGGCCGTGCGAAAGCTTCGCCAAATCGTGATCGAGCAGGGCGTAACGGCGTAAGGACGTCCGACGATGACGACGCCGAGATGAACGATGACGTATCGCACCCATGGGCGGCCGGGAGTTCCGGAGTCACACCCGTCGACGAACTGCAGCCCGCACCGGGCGACATTCTTGACTCGCCTTTGCGTGAGCTGCGGAGACTGCGCCATCTGCAACCTCCTGCACCACCGCCCGAGCTGAATCAGCTGCTGCTCACCGGGCTCCCTACCCTCCGGTCGGGACGGACGCACCGTCGGACGATCCTGGTCAGCGGCGCCCTCGCTGTGGCAGTGGCCACCGGGGTGAGCGGCATGGCAGCTGCTCATGACAGCCCGCGCGCTGGCGTCCCGGTCCAGACGAGCACGACCTCGCAATTCGATCCGGGCGACCATCACCAGCGGGCGAGCCTTGCGCCTCGACCTTCGCCGGTCGTTCCGCCTGGTGCACCTTCGACGCCGACCGAGCCGGAGAACGACCCGACGCCGAGCGAGCGGGTGGACGATCGGGCGGCATCCTCGTCCATCACCCCGCCGAGCGCTCCCAGCCGATCGGCAACGCCGCGCCGCGAAAGAGAAGGTTCGGACGACCGAGCCCGGTTCACCTCACCGGGGCCACGCCCGTCGACATCGTTTACCCATCGGGACGAATAGGCCCCCCGGTCGGCAGCCTCGACGGCTGGTCAGGTAAGCGTCAGGTCTACGTCGTGACCCGCCGAATGCCCGTTCGTCGACGGCTGGTAACCGCCGAAGACCCGGACCTCAGCCGGTCGCTCGTCGGCGGGCGCAGCGGCCGGCGGCGTAGGCGGAGCGGCCGGCGGCGTAGGCGGAGCGGCCGGCGGCACCGCTGGCGTCCTTCGCGAGGTGGGCAGTCGGAGCACGAACTCGCAGCCGCCACCCCGGGCATCCTGAAGGGCCACCGAGCCACCGTGCGCTTCCATGACGGCCCGGACAATGGCAAGGCCCATGCCGGTGCCGGGGCGAACCGGCCCGGCCCGGAAGCTTTCAAAGACGTGCTGCCGCTCGTCCGGTGGGATGCCGATCCCGTCGTCCCGCACGCGGATGACTGCTTCACCCTGCCGGCGTTCACTGTGCAGGTCGATGTGACCGCCGTCCTGCGTGTACCGGACGGCGTTGTCGAGCAGGCAGTCGAGCGCCGCCTCGAGGCGCTCCTGGTCTGCTGTGATCACGCCGGTATGGGTGTGGATTGACCAGTTCCGGTCGGCGGCCGGCCGCCACCGCTTGACCGCCCGTTGGAGCAACGAGTCCACATCCACTTCCTGCACCCGGAGCATGCTGGGTTGTTCGGACCGGGCCAGGGTCAGCAGCCGCTCGGCGATTCCGTTGAGGGTCTCCAGTTCCTCCAGGACAACGATCGCGTCCTCGCGGGTCTGGTCGTCGGTGGCGTTGTCGCGGATGAGTTCGGCATACCCGCGCGCGACGGTCATCGGAGTGCGCAACTCGTGCGATGCGAACCGGACGAAGCGGCGTTGCGCCTCGCGCATTTCTCGCTCGCTGTCCGCAAGTGTCCGGGCGCGGTACTCGGCCTTCGTGCGACGTCGCACGTGCCACACCATGGCGAGGAAGACCAGCGTCATCAACGGAACCTCGGTGGTCTCCTCCCAGCCGATCACGTTGTTGTGTACGTGCAGCACGAGGGCGCATCCGGTGAGCACGCCGACGAGGGCCAGAACGGTGTAGGTACGGCCCGCGGACCACAGCTGCAGCCCGTAGACCACCGAAAGGCTGATCCAGACGAAGTGGAACGGAACGGTCTCTGCGCCGGCAAAGACGAACATGGCAAGGGTGTTCACGCCGGCAAAGAGCAGCCAGCCCCACCACAGCCAGCGGTCAGCTCGCGACGAAGCTGTAGCCGACATTGCGCACCGTCTCGATGAGTTCCCGCTCCAACTTGGACCGCAGCCGCCGGACGCACACGTCGACCACGTTGCTACCCGGATCGAACGAATATCCCCACACGTCGGCGAGCAGTTCGACGCGCGTGCACACCTCGCCGGCATGGCGCATGAGATGGCCCAGCAGGATGAACTCGCGCTGGGACAGGGGCACCTCACGCCCGCCGGCCCGTAGCGTCCGACGATGCAGGTCCAACCGAACGCCGTTCACTTCGAGCCAGCGGGCAGATGTGTTCCGATTCTGGTCTTCGATCCGGCGTTTGACGCGTTCCATGAGCTCGGCGATCGAGAACGGTTTGGCCAGGTAGTCGACCGCGCCCATCCGCAGGCACCGGACGCGGGACTCGACATCTCCGACGGCCGAGAGGACGAGGATCCGACGGGTGCGGTCGGACTCGACGATCCGACGCAACACCTCATACCCGTCCATTCCCGGCATCAGCAGGTCAAGGATCGTCAGGGCATAGTCGTTTTCCTCGGCCAGCCGAAGCGCGTCGTGCGCGCCGGAAGCTATGTCGACGTCGAAGCCCTCGGCCTCGAGTGCTCGCTGCAGGAACTTACAGATGCGTAACTCGTCGTCAACGACCAGAACCCTCGGCATCCCTGCCCCCCGGGTAGTGACGTCGTCCGCAACAGAGGCCCCCTGTCTCACGCGCCACTCACTCGGCCATGTGTTTACCGCGAGCGCCGTGAGCGCGCAAGAACCACGGGACTTCGCCGGGGGTTAGGTGCCGACGCAACCATTCCGATAGAAGGGTTTTGCCCTGTCTCATAAGGGCCCTCGTGGTCGCCGTCGCCGGAGGAAGGGTGATTGTCCGATGACAGCTACATGACGGGATCGTCATGAACCGCCTGGTCTGGGGTAGCGGCCCTACATTTCGGGTGTCACCGACGGAGCGGCGGGGCCGATCGTGGGGACCGACATTGAAGCTGACGTCATGGTGAGACCGGACCAGCGGCGTGGCCACGGCGTCCAGACCGTGGACCTGCAAGCGCACGTCGGGACGCGCCGGGGTCCGCGCGCCGGCCTCGTGACCCTCGCGCGAGGCCGGCGTCACCATCGCCCCCTCCATGTCCAGCTGGGCCTGCTCTTGGCCACCGTGTGCGCGGCGTTGGGCGTCGGCCTGCTCGTTGGCGCGCCAACCGCAACCGCGCACGCCCTCCTCGTGCGATCTGACCCGTCAAGCGGCGCGACGGTGGCGTCCTCTCCGAAGACCGTCAAAATGTGGTTCAACGAGGAGATAACGCCCGATCAGAGCTCTGCGCGAATCGTCGACAGCGACGGCGCGGTCGTCACCGGTACCCGGCCCGTCTCGTCGGGCGATCCGCGTCTCCTGCAGCTCGCGCTGCCCCCGCTGCCAACGGACTCCTACGGAGTGCTGTGGACCGTTACGGCGGAAGACGACGGGCACACTACAACCGGCACGGTCGTATTCGGCGTCGGCGTTTCCGTGGCGGCTCCGGCTCCTTCGGACACGACCCCCTCGACGAGCCCGGGCGACGTGGTGCGGCACTGGCTCCGGATTGGCGCGCTGGCGGGCATGGTCGGTGCAACCGGCATCCTCCTGATCTTCCTGTGGATCGGGGCCGATCCAAAGGTCGAAATCACCGTGACCGCGGTGGAACGGCGGATGCTCCTCCTCGCGGCCTGGTCCGCCGTGGTCGGCCTCGGCGTCGCGGCCGTCGATGGGATCGTCCAGGTCGCGCACGCGACCGCAGTCTCGGATCGAGACTGGCTGGCCGTGTTCGGCGGAACCACCTGGGGTCACCTGTGGCTGCTCCGCGTCGCCGCTCTCGCTGCGCTGCTGGTAATCACTCTCGTGCTGCACCGATCGTTGCGGATCCGACCTGGGCTGGCGCTCGTATCGGCGCTGGTGCTCGCGCTTGTGGTGATCGAGGCATTGGGCAGCCACGCTGCGTCGATCAGGTCGGCTCGTCCCGCCGCCATGCTGGCCGAGGCCCTGCACATTCTCGCCGGCTGCATATGGGTGGGCGTGGTCCTGGCCTTGGCGGTGATGCTCTGGCGGCCCACGGTCCAAGGCCTGGAACGTCGGGTGCTGCTGCGGATGATCGGCGGCCCGCTCGCGGTCGTCCTGCTTGCCAGCGTCGGCATCGTCCTCGTCACTGGCCTGTACAGCGCCGGCCGTCAGGTCGAGACGGTGAGTGGTCTCGTCACGACCGGGTATGGCCGCGCGCTGTTGATCAAGACCGGGCTGCTCGTCGTCTTGCTCGTCCTCGGCACGCTCAACGCGATCAGGCTCCACGGATTGCAGATGCCATGGCGCAGACCGGCGATCCCGCGACCGGCGCGCGTAGTCTCCGCGCGCCTCATCGCCGTCGAAGCGGCAGTCGGAGTTGGTTTGCTGATCGTTGCCGGCGTCCTCGCCGAGTCAGCCCCGTCCCGGGAGACAGCCACCCCCGTCGCCTCCTCGGCGACGGAAGCCGCGGCGTCGACGGTCGAACGAACGGAGGCCGGCTCGGTGGCCGACCTGGTCGTCACGATCTCGGCGACGCCGAATCGTGCCGGCTTGAACGCCTTCACCGTGACGGCGGCCAGTTCGCGCCGCCCGGCGCCCCGACCCATCGATTCCGTCATCCTCGAGGTGGTCGGTGCTGCATCGACGGTCAGCCCACCGTTGCGGCCGATCGGCGCTGGGCGCTATTTCGGCGTCGCCCGGTTGGACTCCGGTCCTGTCCGCGAGATGCGCGCCGTCATCGAGCGCAACGGCCAGCAGCTGGGCGTCACTGTGCCCTGGACAGTCAGTGCTGCGACCAATACCTCGCGGCTCGAGCCGTATGTCAATACCCTCGCGGCGTCCCTCGTCTTTCTCTCTCTCGGCGTGTTCGCCGGCTGGTTCGTGCTCCGGCGCCGTCGCGCTGTGCCGGACCTGCCGGACTTCGCCGAGTTGGAACTCCGCCGGTGATCTGTATGCCTATTCCGCTGCCTGAACACAGGAATAGGCATACATACGGTGGAGAGTGGTCAGGTGACCGGATGGACCAGCCAGCATGTTCGGCACGTCGGCGAGCTGTTCAAGCAGAGCCGGAATCCGGTCGCGCGGGTCTACGAGAGCATCGGATCGGATTGCTTCCTGGCTATCGCACCTGGCTGGCTGAATCTCGGGCTGTGGGACGGTCCAGGGACGGAGGACGAGGCCGAGCAGGCCTGCCGCCGGCTGGTGGAAACGACGGCCGCGGAGTTGCCAGCCGGCGGTGTGATCGTTGATATCGGCAACGGGCTCGGGACTCAGGACCCGGTGCTCGCGCAGCTGCTTCACCCGCGTCGGCTGGTCGCGGTCAACATTGCCGAGTGGCAGCTGGCGGCGGGCCGGAATCGGCTTGCGGCCGCAGGTGCTGCACCGGTTGCCGGCGACGCGGTCCACTTGCCCTTCGCCGCGGGCACGGCCGACGGGATTATCAGCGTGGAGGCCGCGTTTCACTTCCGGTCGCGAAAGGCGTTCTTCGAGGAGTGCTACCGAGTACTTCGGCCCGGCGGCGTGCTGAGCATCACGGACATCGCTACCGAGCGCCTGCCGCGCGATCCGGTCGAGCTCATGGCTGGCGTCACCCAGCTGCGGGTGTTCGGTATGCGCCGAAACGCAGCTATGACGACCGAACAGATCACCGAGGCAGCCCGCGCGGCCGGTCTCGTGGACGTGGTAGCAACGGCATTGGGCGACCGGGTGATCGCTCCGGCGTTGCAGCTCACGGCCAGGCGGCTGTCGCGGACGCCAGCCGCGCCCACTGGGCACCGCATAGCCGCGCGGGTGCTGCTGTGGCAAGTGGAGCTGCTGTGGCGAAGACGGATCATCGACTACCTGCTCGTGCGGGCGGTGCGTCCCTGACCCGGCCTTCTCCCATTCAGCCGTTGCTGAGCGCGGCTCCCAGGGAGGCGATCACGTCGTGGCTGAGCGCGGTGGCGAGTTTCTCCTCGTCGACCGGCGTTCCGATGTCGTTGGCGATCGCCGCGGCGAGGACGGGTATCTGATCAGCGGGGAACTGGATTGACAGCAAAGCCGCGATAGCCGCGAGGATATGTGTCTCATCGTCGAGGAGCTGACCGGTGTTCGCTCTGATCGCGCCGAGCGTGGCAACGATCTCATTCGTCGCGTTGAACTGGCCTCGCCCGAACGTGACAAGCATGTCTAGGACCCGGTCGTTCTCGGTGAGCCCGGCCGGGATCGTGAACGCGCTTTTGACGTTGAGGGCGCGGCGGATCAATTAGTCGATCTCGGCGAGGGATGCCGCGCTGATGTCTATCGCCCTGTGCTGACCTCCAGCCGCTTGCAGGTAGGTGCGAACGGGACGGTGACGATGGTGTCGAGGTCCGCGTCTCCGCCCCCCGCCCAGAGACCATCCTGGATGATGTGGACCTCGTCGGGTCGGACTCCA
>Ga0207683_10001153_pt1 | contig 24057 bp, 23 predicted proteins | sample KBSM73metaG_FD_184333 | JGI IMG/M metagenome (GOLD analysis project Ga0207683, IMG submission 184333) | Miscanthus rhizosphere microbial communities from Kellogg Biological Station, Michigan, USA - KBS M7-3 metaG (SPAdes) (version 2) | ecosystem: Host-associated > Plants > Roots > Rhizosphere >... | reverse complement strand
TGATCATGCGGTGCGCCGTGCCATAGGCGACCGGCAGCGCGGCGGCCTGCTGGAAGGTCACGTCGTCCGGCATTTTGATAAGCTGATCGGCGGCGACCAGGCATTTCTCAGCGAGACCGCCATGCATCATTTCGCCCATCAGGCCTTTTTTCTTGTTCAGCGGGTTGACCAGTACGCGATCGCCGGACTTCCAGCCGGAGACGCCGCTGCCGATTTCGAGTATTTCGCCCGCGATGTCGAGGCCGATGATCATCGGCATCGGTACCTTGATGCCCGGCATGCCGCGCACCGTAAATATGTCGTGATAATTGAATGACGTCGCTTTTACGCGAATGACCACGTGTCCATTCGTGATCTGCGGATCAGGGAAGTCGGCCACGTATTCGAGGCTGTCGATAGCGCCATGCTGTTTAAGTACGACTGCTTTCATCGGCTACTCCGTTTGTAACTCTTCAGTAAAGGAAATGCGCATCAGGCAGGGTCACTTGTAATAGCCAGATTCATCACGGTGTGACTCGTCATAATGGCCGACAGCACCATGCTGCGCGCAGCCTCGATTTCGTCGCGCGAGATGCGCTGAGCGGTTTCACCGTCGCCGCACGCGAGCGCCTTTACGAGCGCGCGATGCTCATGCTGCATTTCCTGTGAGCGGTTGCGAAGACCGAGACCAAGATGAAGCAATCGTGTCATCTGCTCGAGCAGTTGTGCGATCATTGCCGCAAGCCGCCCGTTGCCCGTGGATTCAGCAATCGCCACATGAAACGCGGTGTTCGCTTCCAGAAAACGTGTGATGCTTTTTGCGTCGTTCGGCACATAACCCGGTCGACAGGCTTCATCGAGCACACGCAGTCGCGACGCATCAACCTTGCCGGCGGCCATGCGTGCCGCTGCCGGCTCGAGCATGAGCCTGAGCTCGAACACATCCTGTATGTCTCTAAGGGTAACCGGCGTCACGCGGTAACCGCGGCGTGGAATCGCACGCACGAGACCATCATGCGCAAGCCGCGTCAGCGCCATACGTACGGGCGCCTTGCCGAGCCGGTACTGTGTGCATAGCTGCGGCTCCGAAATTTCGGTGCCGGGCGCGATCGCGCACGTGATGATGTCGTGCTTGATGCGTTCGTACGCGCGGTCCGTCAACAACGGAATAGCGGCAGGGACGGCTTGCGGACGACTCGGAGGGGAGGTGACCAAAGGAGAAACAACCTGAAAGCAGTTGAAATCTTATGGAGTGCATCGTGACATGTCAATCATGATGCTTTTCGCGGGAAGCGGGTCGCGGGTCTGCACGCGCGTTGACGATGAGCGCTGGTTGCGCCGCGTTGCGCTGCTAAGGTAGATTGAACTGACAAGGATCGCGGCTTGCTATCTCGCCGCTCGAGGGGGACGGATGGTCTATTCGATTACTGGCACAGAAGCGAAAGCGCAGTTAGCCGCGGGATGCAAGCGCACGCTTGCCCAAGCCTTGGCCGTCCTGCCGGGACCGCAGGGCGAACGCTCGGTCGCAGTGCTTGAACACGGGACGCTACAATTGAAAGTGTATGCGCCCCGCGGCACGGACCTGCAACAGCCGCACACACGCGATGAGCTCTATGTTGTCGCGAGCGGCAGCGGCGAGTTCGTAACCGCTAATGAGCGCATTCCATTTGCCGCGGGAGACGCGTTGTTTGTCGCTGCGCACGCAGCGCATCGTTTCGAGAATTTCTCCGCTGATTTCGTCGTTTGGGTCGTCTTTTACGGACCGGAAGGCGGCGAATAATTAGAAGTCCATGGCAGGTTGAAGATTCTTGATGTGTGCCGCGCATGACTTCTGATGGCCGCGCGTCCGCCATCCCGCGCTCTACGGTCGTCGCAGTCGTAACGGCGACCACGATTGCGCAGGTCGCTTCGGTCATGGGGTTTGCAATCTTTCCGGTAATTGCGCCGCGCCTCGCGCATGAGATTGGGGTGCCGGCTTCGATGGTGGGTTACCAGCTCAGCATCGGCTACGGCACCGCAATGCTCGCGACGTCTTATGTGAGCAGCACGATCCCTCGCTTTGGCGCATGCCGCTCGACGCAAGTCGGCCTATTACTGTCGGCGCTGGGCATGTTGTGCGCAATGACCGCGAGCGTTGCCGCCGTCATCATTGCCTCGGTGCTGCTGGGTCTTGGCATGAGCGTCATGACGCCGGCCTCGACGCATCTGCTGTTCCGCTTCGGGCCTGCACACAATCGCAATCTGATTTTCTCGATCAAGCAGACCGGTGTGCCGCTCGGCTGGCTGATAGTCGCGCTGACGGCTCCGGCTATAACCGCTGCCTTCGGCTGGCGATGGGCGCTCGGCATGGTGGTATTGATCGCTGTGCTCACGCTCATTGCTCTGCAGCGAGTACGCGCAGGGTGGGACGACGATCGCAGACCCGAGCTCGGACGCAGCGGTTCCTTATTTGGAGCGCTCGTATTGTTGTGGCAACTGCCCGCGTTGCGATGGCTTTCGGTGACGACCTTTTGCTATGCGTTCGTGCAACTGTGTCTCGGCAGCTTTCTCGTGATCATGCTCGTCGAGGAAATCGGTTATACGCTCGTCGCCGCAGGCGTGCTCCTATCAATTACCCAGGGCGCGGGCGTGGTCGGTCGCGTGATATGGGGCTGGTACACGGATCGCCATCGCGACGGCGTTGGTATGCTGCTGCGGCTGAACATCGTCATGATCGTGTGTTGCGCTGCTATAGCGTTTCTAACCCCGCAGTGGCCGTCATTCGCGCTCGTTGGGTTGCTGATTCTGTTCGGTGCGTCCGCGGTTGGGTGGAACGGCATCTTTCTGGCGGAAGTGGCGCGGCGAAGTCCACCGGGTAAGGTAAGCGTCACAACGGGCGGCGCCATGGTCTGGAACTTCGGCGGCATACTCGTCGGACCGGCGACGTTTGCAACGACGTACAAATGGACCGGCACTTACACAGCGACATTCGGATGGCTCACAGTCATCGCGGTGCTCGGACTGTTTTTTATCTTGCTCGCGCGCCATGCCCAGCGCAGTGGGGCAAAAACCGTGTAGGGCGGGCGGAACGCATGTTTCGCCGCAACATGTTTAGCGCGGCGGCTTGAAGATCCGTTTGCCGTGAGCGTTTGGAAGACGCAATAACCTATCGTTTATTTCTGACAGCATGAGCAAGTCTTCGATTACGACCGGCGGAAATCCCTGACGTATCTCACGCTCGCTGACGATCAGCTTGTGTAAATACATGCGGCATGCTTCAGATGGACACATGGCGACAAGATGTTGCGCGACGTGCGGAAACTTTTGCTCGATGGTTGATTCGGGCAGTCCATCGGAAGGCTCGCCGATGACGTTGATCGCGGCCGTGTCCCATTTGTCGCGTGTGCGGAGACGCTCGGCCTGTTCGCGTTCTTCGAGCAGCTTCGCGAACTCTTCGTCCGATACGATTTTCGGCAGGTCGGCCATTTCTCTGGGCTTACAGTGTAAGTGACAATTGGTGCGCTGACTATTGGAGATATACTCGATCACTGCTGGGAATTACCCTGTAGTGGCAGCACTGCAACAAGCCCTGAGGATTCAGTATGGACTATCGCAAACTCGGCCAGAGCGGCGTGCGCGTTTCACGCATCTGCCTGGGCGCAATGATGTTTGGTGACCAGACGTCGTATGAAGTAGCAGAGCGTATAACCGAGTCCGCCCGCAGCGCCGGGGTTAACTTCATCGACACTGCCGATAGCTACGCCGGCGGCGAGTCGGAGCGCGTCGTCGGTAAGCTTATCGCCAACCAGCGCGATTGGTGGATCGTGGCTACTAAAGTCGCGAACAAAACAATTCCCAGTGACCCTAATTCCGGTGGCCTGAGCCGCAAATGGATGCTGCGGGCAGTCGATGCGAGCCTGGCCCGTCTGCAAACGGACTATATCGACGTTTATTACCTGCACGTAGACGACCGTCGTACGCCGCTCGATGAAACGGTGATGACGCTGAGTGACTTGATGCGGGCGGGCAAGATACGCTATTTCGCTCTCAGTAACTTCCACGGCTGGCGGATTGCGGAAATCGTCAACACGTGCCGCCGGCTTGGCGTGCCGCAGCCGGTTGCGCTGCAGCCGGTTTACAACGCAATGAACCGTCTGGCCGAAGCGGAGATGCTGCCGGCTTGCATGCACTACGGTCTCGGCGTCGTGCCGTACAGCCCTCTCGCACGTGGCGTCTTAACAGGAAAATACACGCCGGGTGAACAGCCTGCGCCGGATTCCCGCGCCGGCCGCAAAGACCGGCGCATGCTCGAAGCCGAATTCCGGGAGGAATCGCTGGACTACGCGCAGCGCATCAGGGCTCACGCAGAGAGCCGCGGGATGACTGCCGGCCAGTTTGCGCTTAATTGGGTCTTGCACAACAAGGCGGCGACATCGGTCCTGGCCGGTCCCCGCACGGAAGAGCAGTGGAGCGATTATCTTTCGGCGCTCGATCACAAGTTGAATGCAGATGACGACGCATTCGTAGACACGCTGGTGCCGCCGGGCCACGTGTCGACGCATGGCTACACTGATCCGAAATTTCCCGTCCTAGGGCGAGCGGCGAGTTGAGACGCCGCTGAGTTGACACTCGAAAGCCCGGTCTTTCGAATGGAAAGCGGCTTCGGTCGCGGGTGCGACCAAAGCAGGCAGTGCAGCCTAGCCGACGTGTTATCCGAAGCTATCGCAGAAACAACACAACCGGAAACACCGCAACCGCGAGAACCAGCATCAACCACTCAAGATTGTTGCGCTTCAGCCAGCCTGTGAAGTGCAGAACCAGAATGACGATCGCAACGATATAGAAGGCGTAGAACGCCATTTTTTTTCTCCCCTGATCGGACTACTCCGGTCAGACCGTTACCGGCTGAATCGATAATACATGACTTGCCGCAAAAAAAACAGGCGATGAATCACGGGTGTACAGGCGGCGGCGCGCGTAAAGCCTTAGGTCCCGATATTTCGCTCCTGCGCGTTTATGCTTTAATTTCGATTCGCCGTTTCAACGCTGATCGGACCGGTTAATGCTGTTGCTCGCTCATCGCGGCTACCACGCGGACGCGCCTGAAAACTCGATGGCGTCCTTCGAAGCGGCGATCAAGTGCGGCGTCGATGGCATCGAGACGGATGTGCGTTTGAGCGCTGACGATTTGCCCGTCATCATGCACGATCGCGTGACTCGCCATGGCCGCGCGGTGAGCGAACTGTCGCGACGTGAGCTGGAAGACGATGTAGGTCATGCGGTGCCGGTGCTGGACGAGATACTGGACGCTTTCCCCGACATCCTCTGGAACATTGAAATCAAGAATCCGGAAGCGTGGCGTTCGGCGTCTGCGGCACTCACACGCTACCGATCAAAGAGACGGCTGCTCGTTACATCGTTCAGGCATGACGTCGTCAAAAGCTGCGCCAACGATACGGGCATCGCGTGTGCGCTGCTCGTCGCTCACCGGCCGCTCGATGTCGACGCCATCATCGCGCAATGCGCGGGGTCGCCGGCGATAGCAGGCATGGTCTGGGATTACAACATCATCGACGAGGGCGTGTTGCGTTCAGTGTGCGATGCGGGCTGGAACAATTATGTTTATGGTGCGGTTACGGCTGATGAGCACCAACGCTGCAGGGCACTGATGTTGACAGGCTTGATCACCGATTATCCGACGCTCGGGCGCAAGTCATGAAGTTCATATTAGCGCTTGATCAAGGCACGACGAGTTCGCGTGCCATTATCTTCGACCACAGCGGCGCCATCGTTGCCACGGCGCAGAAGGAAATCGAGCAGATCTTTCCCCGACCCGGATGGGTCGAGCACAGCCCGAATGAAATCTGGGAGACGCAGGCGGGCGTAGCCGTCGAAGCGCTCGCTCGAGCGGGCGTCAGCGCGCGCGAAATCGCCGCCATCGGTATCACCAACCAGCGGGAGACGACGATCGTATGGGAACGAGCGACGGGGCGTCCGATCTGCAACGCAATTGTGTGGCAGGACCGTCGCACGGCGGAAATGTGCACCGATCTGGTAGCGCATGGTCATGAGAAGCTGATTGCAGACAAAACCGGCCTCGTAATCGATGCGTATTTTTCAGGCACCAAGCTGCGCTGGATATTGGACAACGTGTCGGGCGCGCGTGCGCGCGCTAATTCGGGTGAGCTCGCCTTTGGCACTGTCGATAGCTGGCTGATTTGGAAACTGACAGCCGGCCGTGCGCACGTCACTGACGCCAGCAATGCGTCGCGGACGTTGCTCTTCAACATTCACAGCGGCGACTGGGATGACGAGCTTCTGTCCTTACTGCATGTTCCGCGGGCGCTGTTGCCGCAGGTCGTGGCGTCAAGCGGCGTGGCCGCGGAAACTGCCGGCGAATTACTGGCTGCGCGCATCCCGATTGCCGGTATCGCCGGCGATCAGCAGGCGGCACTGTTCGGGCAGCGCTGCATCAAGCCCGGAATGGTAAAGAATACATACGGCACCGGCTGTTTCATGCTCATGCAGACCGGCGATAACGCAATTTCGTCGAGCAACAAACTCGTTACGACAACTGCATGGCGTATCGGCGGTCACGACCAGTACGCGCTCGAAGGCAGTGTATTCATTGCGGGCGCAGTGGTGCAGTGGCTGCGCGACAGTCTCGGCATCATCAAATCAGCGAATGAAGTTGAGGCTCTTGCCGTGAGCGTGCCGGACAATGGCGGCGTCTACTTCGTTCCCGCTTTTGCAGGTCTCGGCAGTCCGCATTGGGACGCGTACGCCCGGGGCACCATCGTCGGACTCACACGCGGCACAGGCGCCGCTCACATTGCGCGCGCCGCCCTGGAAAGTATCGCCTATCAAACGGTCGACGTGCTGCGCGCGATGGAGCGCGACGCGGGCATCGAACTAACCGAATTGCGAGTCGATGGTGGCGCGACGAGAAACGATCTGTTGATGCAGTTCCAGGCTGACGTGCTCGGCGTCAACGTAGTGCGATCGCAGGTCGCGGAAACGACCGCGTTGGGCGCCGCCTATCTCGCCGGCCTCGCGGTTGCTTACTGGCGCGACGGCGATGAGATTTCCAGACAGTGGCGCAGCGATCGCATATTCGAAGCGAAAATGTCACGCACCGAGGCAGGACGCCTCATGGCCGAATGGACCAGTGCCTTATCGAGCGCAAAACAATCGGGCAATGCGGAGAAATCGCGCAGCGCCGCTTAATCTGCCGACTTGTGCGTCAACATAGATAATTTCAACCGCGCTGCCGTCATCATTGCGCGCACTCGCTGACGAATACGCGCAATCGTCACGGAGATCCGGTCGAAATAAATGGTGGATACAATGGCTGCGAGCGCTATCACATCGAAAGCGATAAGCGTATCGCCAAGGCCTCCGGTCAAGCCGGCCGGCAGATTTTCGATCGTCATTCGCACGCAGTGTGTAATCTCATCATCGGAAATAAGCAAGCGTGATTCCAGTCGGTATCTGAGTACCATCACACGCATCGAAGCGTAATCTCACTATCTCACCGCACTGCAAACGGGCGTGCCGGAGACTGGCGCACCAAAGTCAGGCGTTACTACACGCGTTTACAAGGCCTCATGCCACGGAGCAGTCTGCATGCATACGACAACCGATTATCTCGACGTTTTGAGCCGTTTTGCGAGCGACACTCGCTTATCCGACATTCCGGCCGACGTGCGTTCACGCTGTTGCGTGATCATCGCGGACACGCTTGCCGTCATTGCTGCCGGCATGCAGGAGCAGGAGATGAAAGCGCTCACGGCGCATCAATTGCCGGAGGCCGGTGCGGGCCACGCCTCGGTGATCGGTACACGCAAACGTTGCAATCCTCTGGACGCCGCCCTACTCAATGCGACGGCGGGTGTATGGCTAGAGCTGGATGAAGGAAATTTCAATACCAACGGACATCCGGGCATACACGTAATTCCCGCCGCGCTCGCGCATGCTCAGCAACACGGAATTTCCGGCGCTGATTTCCTTGCTGCGGTGGTTCTCGGGTATGAAGTCTGCGGACGCATCGGCGGCGCCTATCAGATGAAGACCATCGTGCAGCCGCATGGGACTTATGGCGTTATCGGGGCCGCGGTTGCAGTCGCCCGCATGCGCGGATTCACTGCTGCTCAAATGAGACAGGTGATCAATGTCGCCGCCTCAACTCCGATGGGCGGCAACCGTCAGACCATGATCGATGGTGCGACGGTACGCAACTACTACGCGGGTCACGGCAACTTCACGGGGCAGATGGGCGCACGGCTCGTGCAATCTGGATTCACCGGACCACGTGACGCGCCGTCCGTCACGTACGGCCAGTTGCTCGCTGACCATTTCGACCCTGCACAAACGATCTCAGGTCTGGGAGATGACTGGACGCTGGCGCGTGGCTACATCAAGCTGTATCCAAGCGGACGCTACGTGCACTCGGCAATCGACGCGTTATTGGATGCCTTGGCCAGAGCGCCCGGCCGATGCGTGTCGCCGGCAAGCGTAGCGCGCGTCGACATACGCGGCTACAAGATGGTGGCTTATCTGGGCGAGCAGCGACCGCCGACGCTCTTCGGCACGCGCTTCTCCGTGCCGTACTCAGTCGCCTGCATCATCTCGCACGGCCGCACCGACCTCGACATCTTCGGCGCGGATTCTTTCAACAACAAGTCGATTATGGAACTTGCGACGCGTGTCGAGGTCAGTGAGGACCCTGCGTTTACGGCGGCGTTCCATGAAAGGCAGAAGGTCGACCTCACAATTCACCTCAAAGATGGCAACACCCTGCACGGACACTGTGAAATCACGAAAGGCGAATCCGCAAATCCACACAGCGCCGAAGATATAAGGAAAAAGTTTTATCAGCTCGCGCACCCGGTATGGGGTGAATCGCTTGCACGTGCCGTGCATGAACTATGCATGCGAGTTGAGACAATCAGCGACTTGCGAGAGGCCTCCAAGGATCTCGCGTTATGATCGAGTAGCGACGACGATGCGATCGGCTCGCATATCAGCGCGCGAGTTTCGCCGCGCGGGCACATAACTTTCAGCACTGCCGCCGGCAGGGAAGCACTTCGCGGATGCTCCTGTTAAAATTCGCGCTTTTCTTTGGCTCAGGCTTCAGCATCTCCGCAACAGAGCGGGTTAAGAATGGCAGACGCCGACCTCAATAAACTCAAAATCAGTCGCGATGCGAAGCCAGCGCAGGCCGTATCGCGAAGGCGTCGTCGTACGTGGCTGATCGTCGCGTTCGTTTTGGCCATCGGTGCCATTGCAGCAACCGTGCGTATACAGACAGCACCGGTTACTGTTGAGACAGCGGCGATAGCGACCGCATATCCGTCACAGTCATTTGCTGTACTGAACGCGACCGGATACGTGGTCGCACAACGCAAGGCGGCCGTTGCATCCAAGGCAACAGGTCGTCTGGAATGGCTTGGCGTGCGCGAAGGTTCCCGCGTCAAGCGGGGCGAAGTGCTAGCCCGTCTCGAGAATCGTGACGTGACCGCTGCGATGGAGCAGGCGGCAGCAAACATAAAACTGGCGAAGGCGAATCTGGAACAGGGCCAATCGGAGCTGAATGAAGCGGAGCGCAACTTCAATCGATCACGCGACTTGCTCGCCAAGAACTTCGTCTCGCAGGCAGCGCACGACACGGCGCTGTCGCGCCTCGAAAAAGCAAAAGCCGCGATCACCGGGTATCAGGCCTCGATCGGAGTGGCAGAAGCAAACTACCGCGCCGCGCAGGTCGGCGTGGAGCAGACGCTGATCAGGGCGCCGTTTGAAGGCGTTGTGTTGACCAAGAATGCGAATGTCGGCGACGTCATCACGCCGTTCTCATCCGCGCTGGGCTCCCAGGCGGCGGTAGTCACAATGGCTGATATGTCGACGCTGGAAGTGGAAGCGGACGTCTCTGAATCGAACCTCGCCAAGATCAAGACCGAGCAACCGTGCGAGATTCAGCTCGATGCTCTGCCCGATGTTCGCTTTCGCGGGCGATTACTGCGCATGGTGCCGACGGTCGACCGCACCAAGGCAACGGTAATGGCGAAGATCCGCTTCGAGGATCTCGATGCGCGAATACTCCCAGAAATGAGCGCCAAGGTGTCTTTCCTCTCGCAAGAGATGCCCGAGTCGCAGCGCAGCGCTCGCGTCGTCGTCCAGCCGGCAGCCGTTGTCGAGCGCGACGGTAAGAACGTCGTTTTCGTCGTCAAGGATAATCGCGCCCGGCAGACGGCCATCGATACAGGCGGAAAGATCGGCGACTTAGTGGAAGTCCGCTCAGGGCCGCATCCGGGTGACAAAGTTGTACTGCGGCCAACGGACAAGGTGCATGATGGTACGCGTATAGCGCAGGCGACGAAGTAAGTCTGCCGCTGCCAACGAACGCTTAGCTATTGCACGCATGACCGCACTTTCAAGTCCGTCGAGCGCAGAGATCGCTGCCGCTACTGAACCCGTAGTAGAGATCAGGAATCTGGTGAAATCTTACCGGCGCGGCGATCAGGTCGTGCCAGTGCTCATCGACATAACGTTTGATATCGCCGCCGGCGATTACGTGGCGTTGATGGGGCCGTCCGGCTCGGGCAAGAGCACACTCCTGAACCTCATCGCCGGCATCGATAAGCCGGATAGCGGCACATTGCACGTGGGCGGCGTGGACATCACAACACTCGGTGAAGCGGAGCTAGCGGCATGGCGATCGCGCAACGTCGGTTTCATCTTTCAGTTCTATAACCTGATGCCGGTGCTGACGGCGTTCGAGAACGTCGAGCTGCCGCTTTTGCTCACCGACCTCACGGCGCGTGAGCGCCGTGAACATGTAACCGCGGCTCTCGGAATGGTCGGATTGTCCGACCGCGTCGAGCACTATCCGTCTGAGTTATCGGGCGGCCAGCAGCAACGGGTTGCAATCGCCCGCGCGATTATCACCGATCCGACCATACTGGTAGCTGACGAGCCCACGGGTGATCTAGACCGCACGTCAGCGGAGGACATCTTGAAAATGATGGACCGGCTCAACCGCGAGCTGGGCAAGACCATCATCATGGTAACGCATGACCCTCATGCGGCGGAGCAGGCGCGCGGCGTCCGGCATCTCGAGAAAGGCGAGCTGACGCAGTGACAGCGTATCTCAAGCTGGTCGTAAAAAACGCCTTCCGGCAGAAATTGAGAACGGCACTGACTATGCTCGGCATCGTCGTCGCCATACTGGCGTTTGGATTGCTGCGCACGGTCGTGGACGCGTGGTACGCGGGGTCCGAGGCGGCATCCGCGACCCGGCTTGTGACACGCAACGCAATCTCTCTCGTGTTCTCGCTGCCGCTGACGTATTACTCACAAATCAAACAAGTTGCCGGCGTTAAATCGGTTTCGTATGCGAACTGGTTTGGCGGCGTTTACATACGGGAAAAAAACTTCTTTCCGCAATTCGGGGTGCAGACGTCGACGTATTTCGATCTCTACCCGGAATTTGTCGTGCCGCCGGAACAAATGCGTGAGTTCTTGCGCGATCGTAAAGGCGCGATAGTCGGACGCAAACTCGCGGACACTTACGGATTCAAGGTAGGTGACCAGGTGACGCTCCGCGGCACGATATTTCCCGGCAACTGGGACTTTGTGGTTCGCGGCATCTATGACGGCGCCACCGCCAGGACCGACACGTCGCAGTTCTTCTTCAACTGGGAATACCTCAATGAGACGATGAAGAAGACTGCGCCGCGCCGGGCAAATAATGTAGGCGTCTACGTCGTCGGGCTTGCAAGTCCCGACGTCGCCGCCGAAGTTGCTGCCGCAGTCGATGCAACGTTCAAGAATTCACTGGCGGAATCGCTGACCGAGACCGAGCAGGCATTCCAGCTCGGCTTCCTCTCGATGGTCGAGACGATTGTGCTTGCAATCAAGGTGGTCTCGTTTCTGGTGATTTTCATCATCATGGCCGTGATGGCGAACACCATGGCGATGACCGCCCGCGAGCGCATGGCGGAATACGCGACACTCAAGGCGTTGGGTTTCGGGCCGCAACACCTGACCCTTTTCATCTTCGGGGAGTCGCTGTTCATTGCGCTACTGGGCGGAGCCATTGGTGTTGGCCTCAGCTATCCGGTCGTCAACTGGTTCGGCGGCGTAATGGGCAGTCTGTTTCCGGTTTTCAATCTCAAGCCCGAAACCATCTACATGCAAACAGGCGCAGCGCTGTTCGTCGGAGCCGTCGCCGCCTTATTCCCGTGCTTGCGCGCGGCCCGGGTGCGTATTGCTGAGGGACTGCGTCATGCCGGGTAAAGCGATGCCGTTCCGTTCGTAAGCATCACGCGCCGTGAAAATTCCGTTCTCGTATACCTTTCGTAACCTGTGGACGCGCAAGCTAACGACCTTGCTGACTGCGAGCGGGATGGCACTCGTGGTATTCGTGTTTGCGACGGTGCTCATGCTGGAGGAGGGCCTGCGCAAGACGCTGGTTGACACCGGCTCATATGACAACGTCGTCGTGACGCGGCGTTCGTCGCAGACGGAAGTCCAGAGCGCGATCGACCGCGCCCAGGCGAATATCATCGAGAGTCAGCCGGAAATTGCGTTCGGTGCTGATGGCCTGCGCATGGTTTCCAAGGAGACGGTTGTGCTTGTGAATCTGAATAAACGCGATTCGGACAAGCCCGCCAATGTTGTTGTGCGCGGCATCGCGCCGCTAGGTCTCGCGCTGCGCCCACAGGTGCATATCGCCGAAGGCCGCATGTTCCGCGCCGGCGCTTCCGAGATCATCGCAGGGCAGAGTGCCGCAGACCGCTTCAAAGGGGCGGGCATCGGCGAAAGGCTATGGTTCGGCTTGCGTGAATGGGTGGTAGTTGGCACCTTCGACGCCGGCAAAAGCGGTTTCGACTCGGAGATCTGGGGCGATGCCGACCAGTTGATGCAGGCGTTCCGACGGCCGGTCTACTCGGCGCTCGTGTTCAAGCTCAACGATCCGTCCCACTTCGATGAACTGAAGACGCGGCTGGAGAGCGAACCGCGCCTCACCGTCGAGGCGAAGCGCGAAAGTACTTTCTATGCGGACCAGTCCGAGACACTGGCGGCGTTCATCCGCTATCTCGGTCTAACCATATCCGTCATTTTTTCCATCGGTGCGGTCATTGGCGCCATGATCACCATGTACGCATCCGTCGCCAACCGCACCTCGGAGATCGGCACCCTGCGCGCGCTTGGTTTTCGCCGCCAGAGTGTGCTCGCGGCGTTTTTGCTCGAAGCGATACTCCTGGGGATGGTGGGCGGCGGCGTAGGTCTCGCCCTGGCTTCGTTCATGCAGCTATTCACCGTGTCAACGATGAATATGCAGTCTTTCTCGGAGCTGGCTTTCAGCTTCACGCTGACGCCGGCAATCATGATGAAGACACTCATATTCGCGATGGTCATGGGCGTCGTTGGCGGCTTTCTGCCGGCGATCCGCGCCGCACGCCTGAACATTATCGACGCGCTGCGCGCGGTGTGAGCGTACGCCGTTATCCGGTCGCAATGGGCTGCGCTGACTCGACGCGACTCGACGTCGGCTCGATCGTTCCGACATGGAATTTGAATTCGCCCTTCGCACGGTCAGTGAAGTAGTGACGCAGCGTATTGCGTACTGTCGCGAATGCCAGCAGGTCCCACGGGATATCCTGCTCGGCGAATAGCTGCGCTTCGAGCGTTTCGGCGCCAGGGCTGAAGTCAAGATCAAGTAACCGCGCGCGGAACAGGATGTACACCTGGTTAATGTGCGGGATGTTATACAGCGCGTATAACTGCCCGACTTCAACGTTTGCGTTCGCTTCTTCAAGGGTCTCGCGAGCGGCGCCTTGATGCGTCGTCTCGCCGTTCTCCATGAAGCCAGCGGGTACGGTCCATAAGCCATGGCGGGGCTCGATCGCCCGGCGGCATAGCAGGATCTTGTCCGACCACTCGGGTATGCAGCCGACAATCATGCGCGGATTCTGGTAATGGATCGTGCCGCATGAAGTGCAAACGAACCTCGGCAGGTTATCGCCTTCGGGCACTCGCTTTGCGACCGTCGCGCCGCATTCGCTGCAAAATTTCACCGGAGATTCAGTAGAGAGTTTCGAGGGTTGCTACTATACGGTAACGTCTGCCGCTTGAATATGAACGACAGCGCCGGCTTGTATCGGGCGGGTGAGCGGCCTTTGTCCGCTGCATGAAAGTGTGCGTGATATGATCGTCGCCGCACGGTTGACAGCGTCAGACATGCGCGCGTCGAGCTGCATACACAAACTCGAGGGAACCAGAAAAATGACAAACAGCGGGAGAACAGCACTGGTCGGTGTGGTATCACTGATCGTTGGCCTACTCATCGGCGGCGGCTATGGCATGAAGCAGGTCGATGAAGCGAAGACGCAACTCGCGGCGACTACGCAGGAGCGCGATCAGGCGGTGCAAAACACCGACCGCATGCGGAAGCTCAACGACGACGCCGCGAAGAAATATGGACGAGAGCTCGGCAAGCTGGTCATGTCTGCGAGTACGCCGTCGACCACGGCGTCAGCGCCAGCGGCTGCCGCTGCGCCTGCCGCGGGCCAACCCGACGCAGCTCTCGCAGCACCGAGCGCTGACGACATGAAGGCAATCGACAGCGCGCGCGCATTACTTGCGACGCGGGATGGCTTCCGCGGCTCGCTCGATGCACTGCGCGCCGGCATGGATTCGGAGATGGATGCAATAGCAATTGAACTGGGCGCAAGTCCTCCGAGCGGCAGCAAAATCAGGCAACTGCTCGACAGCCTGAAGCAGAACTGGCCGAACAAGGAAAATAATCTCGAAATAGCGACGCGCAAGCTAATGGCCGATCTTGGACTTATGGTCGCGCCAGGCACACCAAAGCCGCCAGCCGCTCCCGTAACTCCGGCACCTGCACCTGCACCTGCGGACAAAAAGTAACGGCTCTGCGATCGCACCCGCGCGCTAGCCAGCGTGTGCGCGCGCCGTGTTCATTCGTTAATGCGGAATTGACCCGCGCTGTTCTGGTCCTGCGGCGAGTGCTGCTTGAACGGAGTGCGCTCATTGAGCTCGTCCAGATAGGCGGAGATGCCGCGCGTCTCACGCTTCAGGAAGTCGTCGACTGCTGCAGCGAACTGAGGATGCGCAAGCCAGTGCGCTGAGGACGTCTCAACGGGCATCAACCCGCGCGCCATCTTATGTTCCCCCTGCGCACCGCCTTCGAAGACAGGGATGCGGTGTGCGATGCAAAACTCGATCACCTGGTAATAGCACGCCTCAAAGTGCAGCGCCGGATGATGCTCGAGCGCGCCCCAATAACGGCCGCACAGGCGCAACCGATTGTAAATTTCCAGTGAAGCGGCAATCGGGCGTCCTTCGCGCTTCGCAACGATAAGCACAAGATTTTGCGGCATGGAGCTGCCGATCGTGCGAAAAAAATCAATATTCAAGTACGGCGTCGAATGGTGTTCGCGGTAGGTTTGGCGATAACAGCGGTTAAAAAACACCCACAGTGAGTCGGTAATCGCATCGCCGGTGAACCACTCGAAGCTGATACCGGATTCACGTACCCGCCGCCGTTCCTGTTTTATTTTTTTACGCTTGTTGTGGTTAAGGCTCGCGAGAAAGTCATCGAAGTCCGCGTAGCCCTCGTTGCGCCAATGGAATTGCACTCCATGACGCAGCGTAAGGCCGCAGTCGTGCAACTCGCCCGCTTGTATCGCCGGCGGGAACAGACAATGGAGCGAAGACACCCGCAGCTCACGCGCCAGCTTGAGCGCCGCTTGTGCGAGCAGCCTGCGTTGCTGCGTAGTGTCGGCGAGAAGACGGCTGCCGCTGACCGGCGTAAACGGAATGGCGCTCAGCAGCTTCGGGTAATACTCCAGGCCGTGTCGCTGGTACGCGTCGGCCCACGCCCAGTCGAAGACATATTCGCCATATGAGTGCGACTTGAGGTATAGGGGCATCGCGCCGGTGAGCGTTCCGTGTTCACGCAGTATGAGATATTGCGGCGCCCAACCCGTTTTTGCGCTCGCGCACTGCGTCTCATGCAGAGCATCTAAAAACGCATGACAGAGGAATGGATCTTCACCTGCGAGGCGATTCCAATCTGCAGCGGGAATATGCGCAATGCTATCGCGAACTTCGACAACCGATGGCGCGTGCTTCACTGATTTGAGCGCTGTGCGACGAGACGAGGTATCCGGATGATATATTAGCGCAATGAAAATCGCGATTGCTCAGATGAACTGCACCGTCGGAGATCTCGCGGGCAACGGATCCCGCATCGTCGACTTTGCCATGCGCGCACGCGCGCAAGGCGCCGACGTAATGGTGACACCGGAACTCGCATTGTGCGGTTATCCGCCGGAAGATCTGTTGCTGCGTGATGATTTTTACCGCAACTGTGAGAAGGCGCTCCGCGCTATTGCAAGCAAGATCACAGGCATTACCGTTGTCGTCGGTTTTCCCCAGCAGGTGGACGGTAAGCGATTCAACGCTGCGGCGGTCATACAGAACAGCGGCGTGATGGCGGTATATCACAAGCACGCGTTACCGAACTACACAGTCTTCGACGAAGAGCGGTATTTCGATGCCGACGATCAACCCTGCGTGTTTGGCATCAATGGCAGTAAGGTTGGCATCAATATTTGCGAGGATACGTGGGGCAGCCAGGGACCTTTGCTTGCTGCGTCGGCTGTGAGTCGCGCTGAGCTATCGTCCGGCAGCTTCACGCTTACTCGAGATTGGGACGCCGCTGCGCCGCGTGCTGCGCGCGCGGCCGGCGCTGAGATACTACTCGTACTCAATGCGTCCCCATACCACCTGCGCAAACAGCATTCGCGTTACGATGTTATGCGCGCACGGGTCAGTGAGAACGGTATGCCCCTGATCTATGCCAACATGGTCGGCGGCCAGGACGAACTCGTGTTCGACGGCGCTTCGTTCGTGCTCAATCGAGCGGGCGAAGTGACTCATCAATTGCCGATGTTCAAGGAGGCGCTCGCGATCATCACCATCGAGGATGGCGATCCGGTTAAGGGCGAGGTGGCACCCGAGCGCACGGTCGAGGCGGACGTTTACGATGCACTCTGCCTGGGTGTGCGTGATTACGTTACCAAGAATGGCTTTCCCGGCGTGCTGCTCGGTTTGTCCGGCGGCATCGATTCAGCGCTCACGGTCGCTGTTGCAGCCGACGCGCTGGGCGCCGACAAAGTGCATGCCGTCATGATGCCCTCCCAGTACACGGCAGGCATGAGCCGCGAAGATGCGTGCGCCGAAGCCGATGCGCTAAAGGTTCGCTATTCCGAAATCGCGATCCGGCCTATGTACGATGCATTCATGGCGGCGCTGTCTCCGCAGTTCAATGGCTTGCCGGCCGATACTACGGAAGAGAATCTACAGTCGCGGATACGCGGAACGTTGCTAATGGCAATGTCGAACAAGTCGGGTGCGATTGTGTTGACCACCGGCAACAAGAGCGAAATGGGCACGGGGTACGCGACGCTGTACGGCGACATGGCCGGCGGATTCGCGGTTTTGAAAGATATCAGCAAGATGCTCGTTTACCGCTTGGCGAGCTATCGCAATACGCTGTCGCCGGTGATTCCTCAGCGCGTGATCACGCGCGCCCCATCAGCGGAGCTGCGGCCGGACCAGACGGATCAGGACAATCTGCCGCCGTATGCAGTGCTCGATGCGATCATGGAAGCATACGTCGAGCATAACGCGAGTCCGCATGATATCGAGGCGGCTGGATACGAGCGTAAGGACATCGAGCGTGTGATCCGCCTATTGCGCATCAGTGAATACAAGCGACGCCAGGCACCGATTGGGATTCGCATCACGTCGCGCGGGTTCGGTAAAGACTGGCGCTATCCGGTGACCACGAAATATCGCGACCGGTTCGATTAAACAGGTGTCGTAATCGCACGGAAAAATCTTCGTTCATCGGCTAACCGCGAGGCTCTATAATACGCGTTGAGACGCTGACGGCATGCGAGCGGTCAAGAGAGCAGGAAAACACATATGAAAAAAATAGAAGCGATATTCAAGCCCTTCAAGCTCGATGAAGTGCGCGAAGCGTTGTCAGAGATCGGCGTAAGCGGTCTCACCGTCACGGAAGTGAAAGGTTTTGGCCGCCAAAAAGGGCACACGGAGCTTTACCGCGGTGCCGAATACGTCGTCGACTTCCTGCCAAAAGTAAAAATTGAAGTGGTTATTGGCGAGGATATGCTCGAACGCGCGGTCGACGCGATCGTCAAAGCGGCGCGCACCGGCAAGATCGGCGACGGCAAGATTTTCATTACAAGCGTCGACCAGGTAATCCGTATTCGAACCGGCGAGACTAACGAAGCGGCGATTTGACTTTCGTGTCAGGCCGCAACGCCTGAACCGGTCAGGGCTGCCCGCGCGGCGACCCGTCAATCATCAACGCGCGATTAACGCTTTAGCAGCACCATCAATGCGCCGGCGCCCCCTTCGGTCTGACGTGCGGAGCAAAACGCCAACACGTCGGGGCGCTGCATTAGCCAGTTTGCAACTTTTGCCTTGAGGACAGGCTCGCCGCCTGTTGAGCGAAGACCTTTGCCATGAATAATGCGCACGCAGCGCGCCCCGTGCGCCTGGCAGTGATGAAGGAATTCCACGAGTAGGGCGCGCGCTTCCGTGCTGCGTTGACCGTGTAGATCGAGTTCGGCGTCTATCTTCCAGTGCCCGCGGCGTAATTTCTTGTGTGTCTGCGCTGAGAGTCCGTTGCGCAGAAAGACCGGCTCTTCGCCGTTAGCGATGGCGGATGATCCGAAATGATCACTGAGATCATCGATCGCATCATCGAAGTCCGGGCGACTAACTTCCCGCGGAACGGGTTTTCGTTTGACACGCGGATGAACTACCCGGTCATGCACAGGCAACGGCGTGACACCGGTAAACAAACGCTCGAAGAGATCAGCGTGACCTGGACCGTCAACTGCGGACGGCTTCTTCATGTGCCTTGTGTCGACCACCTGAAGGTGAACTCTCCAATGACTCCAGATATCTCTGTGAATCGAGGGCGGCCATGCATCCGGTGCCGGCACTTGTGACGGCCTGTCTATACACATGATCCTGTACGTCACCCGCGGCGAACACGCCCGGTACGCTCGTGGCGGTGGCGTTACCGTTCAGGCCGCCCTGAGTGATGATGTAGCCATTCTTCATTTCGAGCTGACCGGCGAAGATATCCGTATTGGGCCGGTGCCCGATGGCAATGAAAACGCCCTGCAGTTTGGCGTCCTTCGTCGCGCCGGATTGCGCGTTCTTTATGCGCATGCCTGTGACACCCGATTTATCGCCGAGCACTTCGTCGAGCACGTGGTTCCACATAATCGTCGCTTTACCGGCAGCCACTTTTTCTTTGAGCTTGTCCACGAGTATCGCTTCGGCGCGGAACTTGTCGCGACGGTGGACGACGGTTACATGACGTGCGATGTTCGTGAGATACAGCGCTTCCTCTACGGCTGTATTGCCACCGCCGATGACCGCTACGTCCTGCTCTTTATAAAAGAACCCATCGCAGGTGGCGCATCCGGATACGCCACGTCCCATGAACGCTTCTTCAGATGGCAGTCCCAGATACATGGCCGATGCGCCGGTCGCGATGATCAGCGCATCGCAGGTATAAGTGCCGTTGTCACCGACTAGTGTGAGCGGCTTTTCTCGCAGCTTGGCGGTGTGAATCTGATCGAAGATGATTTCGGTTTTGAATCGCTCGGCGTGTTTGAGGAAGCGCTCCATCAGCTCCGGGCCTTGCACGCCCATTGCGTCAGCGGGCCAGTTATCAACGTCCGTCGTAGTCATCAATTGGCCGCCCTGCGCGAGACCGGTGATGAGCACCGGCTTCAGGTTTGCGCGCGCCGCGTAGACGGCTGCGCTGTAGCCGGCAGGTCCCGAGCCGAGAATGAGAAGCGGACAGTGTCTGATGGAGGTGGTCATTGCAGTGTGCGTCCAGTGTCGATTGGCAAAAAAACAACAATTTTGCAGGTTCGACTGCCCTATGTCGAGCCTTAAATGACATTAGGTTTCTTTTTTAATCCATTGGTATAGAATGTTATTTAGTGTTTCATAGCGGCTGCGGCGACGGCAATACGCTGGGTCGGAAGCAAGCTAAATGGTGGCGCGCAGGGGGATTTGCAACTCTGACGTTTTGCCACTTTCGGGCATGCAATCCGGCACTTCGGCGGTGGCCGACCCGTTTGTCTACGAACAAATCAGTGTCAGGCGCGTAACGCTGGCCATACAGGGAGGAAAACACACGGTGAATCCGCAGATACTCAAGACAGTACCGCTGTTCTCGTCGTTATCCGAAGAGCAGCTGCGCATGATGCAGCCATACCTGCAGCAGCGCAGTTATCCGCGCAGCGCCTTTATTGTCCGCGCAGGTGAAGAAACCGACGCGTTGTACATCATTCTCTCGGGGCGGGTGAAAGTGCTCATTCCCGACGACCAGGGCCGCGAGGTAATCCTGGCGATGATGGGCCCGAATGATTTCTTCGGCGAAATGGGACTGCTCGACGATCAGCCGCGTTCCGCAAGTGTTGAAACGCTCGAAGCGTGCCAGATGCTGCGGTTTTCAAAGTCCGGGTTCATCGGATGCATCAAGGACAACTTCGATCTGGCCATGATCATCATTCGCAATCTCGTCAAGCGTCTGCGCGAGGCGGACCGGAAAATCGAAAGTCTTGCGTTGATCGACGTGTACGGCCGCGTCGCGCGTTTACTGCTCGACCAGGCCGAAGAGATCGAAGGACAGTGGATCGTTCGCAGCGCGCCGCCGAAACAGGAAATCGCCCGCATGATCGGCGCATCGCGCGAGATGGTCAGCCGTGTCGTGAAGGACTTGCAGCAACGTGGCTACATCCGGGCGGAGAAGCGCAAGGTGTTCCTGCTCGATAAGATCTCGATGACGAAGCGCGCGTCGAACAGCTAGACAGCTTCGCCTCCTGACAGAACTGACCGCGATGCGCGTTCGTGCAACGCGCTCGCGCAGTCTACCTGGCTGCCCGGTGGTTCGCGGGCGCGAGCCGGGTATAAGATCGCCGCTCGCTGCGAATTCCACCTCTAAGTGCCGCTGCGAGTGTTGCTCAGGCACTATAATCGCATAACGGCGATGAATACTTTCTAGCTATGCGGTTTAGCGAAAACGCGGTGTCTAATCGCGCGGCAGAAAACCCGTTGCCGCCTAAAATTGCATCTTTGCTGCGCGAGTCCGGCTGGCTGGCGATTGTTGCGATGGCCGTGTATCTCGCATTAATTTTATTTACGTTCGACAAGACAGATCCGAGCTGGTCGCACAGTGTACACGCCGAGCACATTCGCAACTCGGGCGGTCGCTTCGGCGCCTGGCTTGCGGACATCCTGCTCTACGTCTTCGGTCTGTCTGCATGGTGGTCGGTGGTCCTCTTTGCCTTCATTGCACGCTGGAGTTACCGTCGCATCGAGCACGTCGCACCAGGCGACCGGCGCTCGTATATCGTCGCCGGCATTGGATTCGTAATTCTCGTAGTCGGCAGCTCGAGTATTGAGGCGTTGCGTCTTTACAGCATGAAGGCCGCGCTGCCACTGCGCCCGGGCGGCATCCTCGGTGGCGGTCTCAGCGCATGGCTTTTATCGGCGATTGGTTTTACCGGCGCCACTCTCGTGCTGCTGGCGATGGTCGCCATCGGTCTCAGTCTTTTCACCGGACTGTCGTGGGTCGCTTTTCTCGAGCGCCTCGGCGGCTGGCTCGAGGACACCTATCACAGATTGCGCCAGCGCTGGTCTGACTGGCAGGACCGCCGCGCGGGAGCGGTTGCCGTAATCGAGCGCGATGAGATCGTGGAAGAGGGCAAGCGCAAGTTCGAGATCCACGAGCCCTTGCGCATCGAGCCGGCAAAAGTCGAGATACAGAAGTCGCCGCGCGTCGAGCGCGAAAAGCAGGTGCCGCTGTTCGAGAATCTGCCCGACTCACCGCTGCCGCCGTTGAAGCTGCTCGATGATGCGGAGAAGTCGATTGCAGTCGTCAGCACCGAAACGCTTGAATTCACATCGCGCCTGATCGAGAAAAAGCTGCTCGATTTCGGTGTCGAGGTGAAAGTCATCGCCGCCTATCCCGGGCCGGTGATCACGCGCTATGAGATCGAGCCCGCGGTCGGCGTCAAAGGCAGCCAGATCATCAACCTGATCAAGGATCTCGCACGAGCTCTCTCGGTAATCAGCATACGCGTCGTCGAAACGATTCCCGGCAAGAGCTGCATGGGACTTGAAATTCCGAATTCAGAACGGCAGATCGTGCGTCTCTCCGAAATTGTGAGCTCGCAGATTTATGCGGATATGAGTTCGCCACTCACGCTTGCGCTCGGCAAGGATATCGCGGGCAACCCGATTGTCGCCGACCTCGCGCGCATGCCGCATCTGCTCGTTGCGGGAACGACCGGATCAGGCAAATCGGTCGCTATCAACGCGATGATCCTGAGCTTGCTTTACAAGGCGCCGCCTGCGCAGTGCCGTCTGATACTCGTTGATCCGAAGATGCTCGAACTCTCTGTGTACGAGGGAATCCCGCATCTGCTGGCGCCGGTCGTGACTGATATGCGGCAGGCGGCCAATGCGCTTAACTGGTGTGTCGCTGAGATGGAGCGGCGTTATCGCCGCATGTCGACGCTCGGCGTGCGTAATATGGCCGGCTTCAACCAGAAGATCCGCGAGGCCGAGAAGGCGGGCAAGCCCATCGCAAATCCGTTGACCTCGACGCCTGACAGCCCGGATCCGTTGCATGAGATGGCGCTGATTGTCGTCGTTATCGATGAGCTTGCGGATCTCATGATGGTGGTCGGCAAGAAGGTTGAGGAACTGATCGCGCGGCTCGCGCAAAAGGCGCGCGCGGCCGGCATACATCTGATATTGGCGACACAGCGTCCGTCCGTCGATGTCATCACCGGATTGATCAAGGCAAACATTCCGACCCGCATCGCATTTCAGGTTTCCGCGCGCGTTGATTCGCGTACGATTCTGGATCAGATGGGCGCCGAAGCATTGCTCGGACAGGGCGACATGCTGTATTTGCCGCCGGGCACGGGCTTCCCCCAACGCGTGCATGGCGCGTACGTCGCGGACCATGAAGTTCACCGCATCGTCGAATATCTTAAGAATCTTGCTCAACCGCAATATGTCGATGGCGTTCTCGAGGAGCCGGAACCGGATGCCGATGCTGTTCTTGCGCTCGAAGGTGGCGCCAACGGCAATGGTAATGTTGAAGCGGATCCGCTTTATGATCAGGCCGTCGACATTGTGCTCAAGACGCGTCGCGCCTCCATTTCGCTAGTGCAGCGTCATTTGCGCATCGGCTATAACCGGGCCGCACGCCTGATCGAACAGATGGAGCGGGCAGGGATGGTGTCGGCCATGCAGTCCAACGGCAACCGCGAAGTGCTGGCGCCAGCACCGGCTGTTGAATGATCTCCGACTGAATTTTCTGCTGCTGCCGGTGTCCGAGCAACATGAAGCGAATCCCTGTCAGACGCCGCGTCAATTGCGCGAGTCGTGTTTGCGCGTCTAGCGTTAGTGCCATAACACGCACGGCAATCGTATTGCTGTCGCTGGTTGCAGCGGTCGGCGCATATGGCGCGAGTAGCGATCTGCTGAAGTCGTACTTGCAGGATACGACATCTGCCAAGGCGCGCTTCGCGCAAATCGTAGTCGACAAAAATCTTAAGCAGCTGCAGCAGGCAACCGGCACGATGCAATTTGTCCGCCCTGGGAAATTTCGATGGGAATACGACAAGCCCTACGAACAGACAATCGTCGGCGACGGCGCGAAGCTTTGGATATACGATAAAGACCTCAACCAGGTTACCGTGAGAAAGCTCGACGCGGCGCTCGGCAGCAGTCCTGCAGCGCTGCTCGCCGGAAGTAATGAGATTGAAAAGGCGTATGACATCATCAGTCTTGGTTCGCAGGACGGTCTGGATTGGCTGCAGGCTATACCAAAATCGAAAGACACAACGTTCGAGCGTATCAAGCTCGGGTTCGGGCGCAGCGGGCTCGAGGCGATGGAGCTGCGCGATCAATTCGGTCAAAGTACAGTAATAAAAT
>Ga0207683_10001148_pt1 | contig 24094 bp, 18 predicted proteins | sample KBSM73metaG_FD_184333 | JGI IMG/M metagenome (GOLD analysis project Ga0207683, IMG submission 184333) | Miscanthus rhizosphere microbial communities from Kellogg Biological Station, Michigan, USA - KBS M7-3 metaG (SPAdes) (version 2) | ecosystem: Host-associated > Plants > Roots > Rhizosphere >... | reverse complement strand
CCGGTGCCGCCCAGGGTGACCGAATGGAGCATGGAAACGTTGTCCTCGACCACCGCCGTCTCGCCGACCACGATGGAATGGGCATGGTCGATCATGATGCCGCGGCCGATCCGGGCTGCCGGGGAAACCGCACAAGTGGCGTGCGGCCGTCATCCTTCATGGCGATGAGTTCGCCAATAACGGCGCCACTCGACGTGCGTGACAGGTGCGCGGACAACCCGCCGATCAGCGGACGTAGCAGGTCGGCTCCACTCGCCGGCTGGGGTAGCGCCACTGCTTCGAATTCATCTACGTCTCTGCCGCTCATTCGTTACCTCCGCTTGCGAACGTTGCATATCAGTTTTGCAAAATCTTCGAACCCTTCATCACGATGTCGCTGCTCGCCTTGATATTGATCTTTCCCGAACCATTGATAGTGATGTTGTTGCCCTTGATAACAATGGTGCCATCCTTCTTCATCGTGATGCTGGCGTCGCCGGTCTTGATCGTTATCGAATCACCGGCATCGATGGACAGGTTCTTGCCCACCGAAAGCGAATCATTCTTGCCAACACTGGTCGATCGGTTCGAACCGACGTTCACCGATTGATCGGCGCCGACAGTGACCGCTTGGAACGCGCCGACAGTAACTGCCTGGAACCCGCCAACCGTAATCTCCTGCGCCGCGCCGACGGTGATGGTCTCGTTGACACCGACGGTATGCGTCCGCTGGAGCGCTACCGTCGCGGTTTCGCTCGACCCGACGCTGATCGTGCGATTGCTGCCGATGGTGATCGTTTCGTTGTTATCGACTGTCTCGGTTCGATCGTGCTTGACATTCGTTGATTCGTCGTTGTCGATCGTCTTCTTGCGGTCATGCCCAACCCAGTGGGTCTCGTCATTCTCGACCTCGATGTCCTGGTTCTTTTCCGCGTGGAGGAAGACCTGTTCCTCGCCCTTCTTGTCTTCGAAGCGTAGCTCGTTGAAGTTGTCCGGCGTACCTGACTTCGAGCTGCGGCTCTTCACGCCGCTCTGTGTCATGTTCGCCGGCAGCTCATACGGCGGCATCTGCTCGGCGTTGTACACGCGCCCGATGATGATCGGCTGATCGGGATCCCCCTCGAGGAAATCGACGACGACTTCCTGCCCGATGCGCGGGATCGAGATCCCACCCCAGGCCTTGCCGGCCCACGGGCTCGACACGCGGATCCAGCATGAGCTGTTCTGGTCTTGTTTGCCGTAGCGGTCCCAATGGAACTGGACCTTCACGCGCCCGTACTTGTCCGTGTAGATCTCGTCGCCGCCAGGGCCGACGACCATCGCCGTCTGCGGTCCTTGCACGAACGGCTTGGGCGTGAGCCGCCGCGGGCGGAATTGCTGCTTCGTCGACATGGCGACGAAGCTGCACTGATAGTCCGCGCCCTCGGGCTGTGGCACCGACTCGTACTCGCCGTACTCGAGCTCGTACTCCGCCGACAGCACGAGATACTCGCGGTTCTGATCGCCCCGCGGATAGCCGTACATGTTCACGGAACAACCGACCGACAGCCCCCGCGCGTTAGTGAGCGCGTTCGCCGTCTCGAACTGACTCCCGTACTCGTCGATGCGCACCGACGCAAGTTGCTGACCATCACCGCTTTGAAGGTAGCGCCCGGGATAGTCGAACATCTCGTAATCGCTCGGCGTGTAGGAGCGCGTCAGTACCTTCCGCGTCTTGATTTCGACACTCGGCCGCTCGAAGTCGTAGTCGTCCTGCGCGTAGACGCCCGGCTGGACCTCGCGCGAGAAGTCCCAGTTGACGATGTGATCGACGTCAGGCCGCGCGGCCTTCTCGGGCGCGATGAACGGCAGCTTCTCGCAGCCGCTGAAGGGCTCGTGCTTGCTCGACGAATCGGTCACGACCAGCGTGTCGTGCCCCTTGGTATGGCGGAAGTAGTAGTAGATGCCCTCTTCCTCCATCAAGCGGCTCACGAATTTGAGGTCCGTTTCCCGGTACTGCACGCAGTAGGTCCGCGTCTTGTAGGAGCCGGTCAGCTCCATCGAGAAGTCGGCCATCTTGTGGTCCGCGAACACCTTCTTGATGATGTCGGGAACTGTCATCTCCTGGAAGATCCGACAGTCAGACGTCCGGCTCAGAAACCAGAGCCACGGCCGCACCTCGGCGCGATAGCGGTGATACCGGCCCACAGTGCCGCCGGCCGAGAAGCGCGTCACGAACCCGTTGAAATACCGGGTCCCGCCCTTGGGCAACTCCAGCGCCACGCTGACGGCCTTGCCCAGGATGTCGTCGACGTTGATGCTGTCCTTCTCGCTGAGCAGGTTGATCTGGAACTCGCTCAGGCGACTGACCTCTTCCCGCGCGTGCATGCCGTGAAACAGCAGTACGTCGTGGTCGAGCGGCGTCGAGATTTCCATCAACCGCGCCATGCCAGCCTCCGGCCCCCGGACCTATTCGAAGCGGTACGCAAAATCGCCCTCCGCCACCCCCAGGCGCACTCCGCCAATCGGTGTGCCCGCCATGGTGCGCATCAGGAACTCCCGGCTGATCGCCGGCAAGACCGTGTTGGTGAGAATGGCGTCGATCATACGCCCGCCGCTCTCGACCTCTGTACATCGGCTCACGATCAACTTAACGGCCTCCTCGTCATAATTGAACGGAATGCGGTGATGCTCGCCCACACGCTTGGCAATCCGCCCCAGTTGCAGCCGGACGATGTTGGCCATCATCTCGTCGCCTAAGGGATAGTACGGAATGACCACCAGGCGACCGAGCAGCGCCGCCGGGAACTTCTTGAGCAACGGCTCCCGCAGTCCCTTCGCGATCCCCTCCGGCTCCGGCAGCAGCTCCGGGTCCTTGCACATGTTCATGATCAACTCGGTCCCGACGTTGGACGTGAGCAGGATGATGGTGTTCTTGAAATCAATGCGACGCCCTTCACCGTCCTCCATCCATCCCTTGTCGAAGACCTGGAAGAACAATTCGTGGACGTCGGAGTGCGCCTTTTCGACCTCGTCCAGCAGCACCACGCTGTACGGCCGCCGCCGGACGGCTTCGGTCAGCACGCCCCCCTCGCCATAGCCAACGTACCCAGGAGGTGACCCCTTGAGCGTCGAAACGGTGTGCGCCTCCTGGAACTCGCTCATGTTGATCGTGATGACGTTCTGTTCACCGCCGTACAGCCCCTCAGCGAGCGTGAGCGCTGTCTCCGTCTTTCCAACGCCCGACGGTCCGCACAACATGAACACGCCGATCGGCTTGTTCGGGTTGTCCAGCTTTGCACGCGAGGTCTGGATGCGCTTCGCGATCATCTCCAGCGCGTGACGCTGGCCGATGACGCGCTGATTGAGCGTGTCAGCCAGGTTCAGGACCGCCTCGATCTCGTTCTTGACCATGCGTCCGACCGGAACGCCGGTCCAATCCTGAACGACGGATGCCACCGCCTGTTCATCGACGCTCGGCAGAATAAGCGGCGACTCTCCTTGCAGTTCCGCGAGCCGCGCCTGCAGGACCGACAGTTCGTTGAGCAATGCCTGACGTTCTTCCGGCCCTGCCGGTTGCACGAGCGGCGCCGCCGCTGTCGCCTGCTGCGTGGTGGCTGCCTGTTCGAGCGCGCTGCCCGTACCTTCGATCTTCTCGGCGCCCTTGCGCAGGGCCGCTCGAATCGAGAGCACGCGATCGACGACCTCTTTTTCGGCTTGCCAGCGCGCTTCCAATTCCTGGCGCCGGCGTTGCTCGACGGCGAGTTTCTCTTCGGCGTTCTTCCTCCGCTCGCTGGCATTGACGCCAACGGCTTCTTCACGGCCGATGATCTCGAGCTCGGTTTCGAGCGCTTCGATCGCGCGGCGGCAGTCCTCGAGTTGCGGCGGCACCGCGTGCTGGCTGATCGCAACGCGTGCGCACGCAGTGTCGATCAGGCTCACGGCCTTGTCTGGAAGCTGGCGCGCCGGGATATAGCGATGCGACAGACGCACCGCTGCCTCGAGGGCCTCGTCCAGAACCTGCACGCGATGATGCTTCTCGAGCACAGACGCAACACCGCGAACCATGAGGATCGCTTTGTCCTCGGTCGGCTCTTCGACCTGCACGACCTGGAAGCGTCTCGTCAGCGCCGGGTCCTTCTCGATGTGCTTCTTGTACTCCGCCCACGTGGTCGCCGCGATCGTGCGCAACGTGCCACGCGCCAGCGCTGGCTTCAGCAGGTTCGCCGCATCGCCGGTGCCCGCAGCGCCTCCCGCGCCGATGAGCGTGTGCGCCTCGTCCACGAAGAGGATGATCGGCTTGGGCGACGCCTGGACTTCGTCGATCACCTGGCGCAGGCGATTCTCGAACTCCCCCTTCATGCTGGCGCCGGCCTGCAGCAGCCCGATATCGAGCGTATAGAGCGACACGTTCTGGAGCGGTGGCGGGACGTCGCCACGCACCAGGCGCACGGCGAAGCCTTCGACCACCGCCGTCTTTCCCACGCCGGCCTCGCCCGTCAGGATCGGGTTGTTCTGGCGTCGGCGCATCAGGATGTCGACGATCTGCCGAATTTCCTCGTCGCGGCCGCTCACCGGATCGATCTGCCCCTTGCGGGCGCGTTCCGTCAGGTCAGTGGCGAAGCGCTTCAGCGCCTCCTGCTTGCCCATCTGCGCCGGCGCCATCGCGCCGCTCGCGTCGCCGGGCGCCGCGCTCGTCGTCCCATCGGCGGCCGCCAGTTGATCCTCGGGCGAGCCATTGACGATGCGCCCTAAGTCCTCGGTCAGCTTGTCGGCACTCAACTTCTCGAATTGCCGCGAGATCGCGATCAGTGCATTACGCAGCGAGGGCGTTTTCAGCATCCCGATGACTAGATGCCCGGTCCGCACGCGGCTATCGCCGAACATCAACGTCGCATAGACCCAGCCGCGCTCGACCGCGTTCTCGACGTGAGGCGACAAATCGGAAATGGAGGTCGCGCCGCGCGGCAGGCGATCGAGCGCATCGGTGACATCCTTGGCCAGCCGCGACGAGTCGAGCTCGAAGTGGCGGACGATGCGATGAAGGTCGGAGTCTGGGGTCTGGAGAATCTGCTGCATCCAGTGCACCAGCTCGACGTACGGATTGCCACGCAGCTTGCAGAAGACGGTCGCGCCCTCGATGGCTTTGTAGGCGAGGCTATTGAGCTTGCCGAAGAGCGCGGTACGACTGATTTCACTCATGATGCTGATACTCCGGATCGACCGATGGACGCTTCCGCGTCCAGGCACAAATCATCCGCGTCGAGATCCGACCGACGCGAACTCAACCACGTAGTCCATCCCAACCGTCCTTCACCGCCAGGTGGCGCTTGACCACCTTTCAGCTGCAGGCGCGGCACCTCGTCACGACGCAGGACCAGGTGCAGATCCCAATCGAGCTCGAACCCGAGATAGAGCCGCACCCAGTCCACCATCTCCGCCAGCGGCTCCTTCCCGGGAAGGAAGCTCGCGTACTCGGCAAAGCCGAGCGGACCGAGCCGGACCCGGAACTTCGACTGGCGATCCCAGACGCTCTCACCGAGCACCGCCCCGGAGCCGAGCACCGCGTCCTCGCGTCCAAGGCACGTGCGCTCGGACTGTGCCAGCTCCAGCCAGTGACCGACGAACTCTTCGATCGCCACGGGCACGTCGAAGAACTGCCGGAGAATTGCCGCGAGTCCTTCGGCGTTGCGAACACTGCGCACCAGTGTTCCCACGTGGAAGAACTTCGCTTCATCCGGCACGCCATCGCGATGGCGGAGCGACGTCGGCGATGCGCCAAGAAACGCGCCGACGTAGACGGCGAAGCGGTCGCTCTCCGGCCGATCCAGGTTGACGTGCGGCTGCGCCTGCGCCCACGCCTGATAGAAAAACGACAGAAATCGATGATGAAAGACATCGAGAAACCGGCTGAGCGTCGGATCGCCGGCATTTCGGAGCCGCTCTCGCGCGTACTCAGTGATGTGCAGCGGCAGCGGACCATTCGGTCCGAGCAGGCCGAACAGCCGCACCTGCAGGCGAGGCGGCCGTGCCTGCACGTCACACGCGGCAAGCGGCGCCGGCGCGAACGACAGGTCGGGATCCTGCCCGAACCTGACTGGTTCATCGATGGGGCGGAGGGCACGGCCGAGACGGGGTTTGTCGTCGTAGAAACATTCCAGCCGCCGCAGCACCTGATAGAAATCGTACTGATAGGGCGCCGCCGCCAACGATGAAAGAAACTCTAAAGCGTTGGTCTCGCGCCCCATTGTGGCACCCACCGGTTGATCTCACCTCGCCCCTCGGATCGAAGGACCGTTTCGGTAAACGCGTTCAGTGAGACGTGTTTCGCGAAATAGCGATCGAGCACCGAGCCGAGGAGAAACGCACTGGCCCCTTCGAACGCGAGCTCGTCGACCGAGACATCAATCTCGAGCCCCCGCCCGAACGCAAGCGGACCCGGCTCGCGCAGCCTCCGGACCACCCGCGCGATCTTCACGGATCGAATGCCATCGACCTGCCGGCGCATCCCTTCCTCCGCCGGCGTCGCGTAGAGCTGCAGGAGCTCGCGCAACGCAGTCGCGCCTTCCGCCGCCGTCGAATTCACGAGCGACATGTAGTTCAGCGACAAATGGCTGATCGCCCGCCACGCCGCGGCTCCATCAGCCAGCGGCGCGTACGGTCGGCTGGGGCCACTGATGACCCGGATACTGGTGACCGGCGCGGCGATGTCGAGCGAACAGTCGCTCTTGCCGACACCCATCGGCATTTGCAGCACCAGGTCACGATTCGTGCACAGCGCTTCGACCGACACCTGCCGCAAATCACCGCTGAACGGCGCATGAGACGGATCCACGAGCGAGAGAAAGACTTCGCTTCCGATATAGCTGGATCGAGGTCCGCGCCTCTTCTGGGTTGATGAGGGCAGCCGCGGTTCGCGACGCACGGTGTAGTACGCGGGATGACCGTGACGGCGCCGGGAACTGTATGACTCGTAGAACGGCAGGAACTGCTGCTCGCTGTCGGACCCGATTCCATGACCAGTTGCGGCAGTCACCTGGTAAATCTCGAAATCGAGCGGCCTCGTGCGATCGGGCACCACGTGGTACTCGTGCGCGCCATCGCTCACGTTGATGCGATCGACCCGCTTGGGAAACAGATTGATCGCCGGCGTGCAGAACAGCGCGAAGTTGGTGGCATCGACGACGCGTTCGAGCGAGGTGTCGCCGCGCCCGAGCAGCACCACCAGTTCGATCTCATCTGCCCCCGTACGCGCCACTGCGGGCGCCAGGCCTGAGATTTCGAGAAAGCGATAGCGCTGAGGGAACGAGAAGTACTCCTGCAACAGCCGATATCCCTGAAACGATCGCTCCGTCACCGGCAGCAGCGCCTGCGAATCGGCAAAGCCGACATGCCTGACACTCCTGGAGGGGAGGAACTCATACGGGCTCGCCGGCCCCTTACCCGATAGCACCAGCACCCCGAGCGGCGACGCCAGGCTCAGCTCACACAGCTTGTTCGCCACATCGTCGCGGCCGGAGACGTAGAACACCAGCCGATCGAGTGCGATCTGCGCGAACTTGAGTCCGGCGGTGCTCTTGAGACGAATGCGAACGCCGCCTTTGATGCGCTGCGCGACAGAGAGCCGATTGAGCGGCAGATCGGACGCGAACGTGAAGTAGCTCGCCGATGCGATTTCAATCGGCCAGAGCGTCACGTCCTGCGCCGTCCGGAACTCGCATGCGGTGGCGTCCTCGCCCGCGGCGATTCCCAGCATCGTGCTGCCGCGCGCGACGGTCTTGAGGCCAGAAGCCAGGTTCGGATCGCCGGTGTCCGGCCGCAGCTGTGCGACCAGCATCGAGGGCGTCGGCGCCAGGTAGTGGGGGTGAACGATCTCCAGCAGCGCCTGCGTAAATCGAGGGAACTCCGCGTCGAGCTTCAGTTGCACGCGCGAAGCGAGGAACGCCACACCCTCAATCAGTCGCTCGACGTACGGATCGGCCACTTCCAGGCCGTTCATGCCGAGGCGCGCCGCAATCTTGGGGAACTGCTCCGCGAACTCGGCGCCCATCTCGCGCAGGTGCTGCAGCTCGAGGTTGTAGTACTGGAGCAGTCGCGGATCCATCAGACGGCTCGTGAGGGCAGCAGATCCGACATCTCGACCTTCCCCGTCTCGAGGTCGATTTCCGTCCGAACGAGCAGCTCGAGCGGGACGGGCTGAGCCCAGAGCTGGCCGTGGATTTCCACGCCGATGACGTTGTGATGATCGAGCGCGCTCGCCTCGAGGATCGCGCGCACCTCCAGCGTGGCAGGGAGGATGCGCGGCTCGAACTCGACGATCGCGTCGCGGATCGCGGCTTCCAGTTCGTGCACGTCGATGGAATTGGCCGCCCGGCCTGACAGCGCCGGGAGCCCGTAGTTGATCACCGAGCGGCGCGCGTGCGGAGCGTTCGCAAGGTCGACACCCGATTCGAGGCGCGTCGTGTTGAAAAGCCACGCCAGATCGCGCAGCACCGCCTGGCGCAGCCGGCTCTTCGACATCACACGGTTTTCGCGCGGCTCCTGCGTACGTTCGGGCTCCTCGTCGGTGAGCCGATCGAGGAGGGCGGGCTGCAGCCGTTCCTGTGGTGTCAGCTCAGGCATTCCCGCCTTCCGCAGGCGCAGTTGCGCCATCGCCCAGGACGATGCTCCGCACGTCCATGATCGGATGCTCGCCGTTGTCCGTCGTCAGGATGCGTTGTCCGATGCCAGAGAACACGTCGGGAGCGTCCTCTCGCCAGATCGTCTTGCGTGCCAGCGCCAGTACGGCCTCGTCGGCGGTCTCAGAGCCGGGATAACGTGTCGGGATGACGCCGACCGCATCGCCGCCATTCGCAAACTCGAAGTGCGCCGGCATCCATACGACGTCACGCAAATCCACCGGCGCCTCGATATCGATTCGCGCCAGGCGTTCAAATGGCACCCAGTAGTAGCGGCCGTTGATCACCGCTTCGCAGACCGGCCCGAGCCGCATGTCTGCGTCAGCAATCCATTCGAACGGCTGATTGTCGAGCGAACCGGTCGTCGGCGGCGCGGCCTCGAACGCCCGCACGCGAAGCGACTGGGCCTCGGCCGGGCGCGACCGCCCGTGCACGAGCATCGACTCAATGAGGAGCGCAAGCCATTCTTCCGGCTGTCCGAACACCACGGGCGACATCTTTCCGGCGAAGACATCGGCGCGGAGCGCCTCGCACTTGATCGCCTCGCGGTACATCTGCGCCATGGCGAGCGTCTTGGCGTCGAGATCGGCGGCGACATTGAGCTGCGTCAGCGCCCGCTCCCACTGACCCAGAACGGAAAGCAACTGAAACAGGAACACGCGAAGATCGGCGCGCGCCGGCTGCTGTTTGATCTGATCCTGAAGCTGGCGCAAGGCGGCCTGCAGATCGCCGTCGCGCACGGCTTGTTCGGCGGCTTCGAGAGACATGTACCTTACTCCTCGCTTGTGTTCGGTGCTTCAGCACCCAGATCCGCCACGCCCCACCGCCCGTCTTTGGAAGGATTCGTCGTTCCCGACAGTACCAACACAAGCGAGTTCCAGAGTTCACACCCCCGCGTGCGCGTCGGTTTCGAATTCGACTTTCCCGCCGCCAGCGCCCCCCGTCTTCCCCTGCGGCGTGTAGACCACTTTGATCTTGGAGAACCCGATGTCCACGTGCTCCATCAGTTCGTCACCGCTCGATTCCGCTTTGAGGGAGTTGATTTTGGCGTTCGTGAGCTCGATCCTGAAGTACTCGAGCGGCGTATCGCCGGCCTTGCGAACGGTGAGCGACACCTGCGGGATGACCTTGTTCTGGCGTAGATAGCTCATGAGGGTGGGCGAGCTTTGATCCACGCGCTTGACGACGTGCAGTTCGTCGATGGTGGCACGGCCCTTGGCCTGACCGGTCAAAGGCTGGCGCTGAGCCTCCATGCCCCACGACCAGGTCAGAATGTCGATCTCACCCTTGTGTTCGGTGTCGCCGGCATCGCCAGTGACACCTTGCACCTTCAGGAACATGTCGGCGATAGCCACAATGCACGTCCAGGATGTCGTGACGGGGTCAGACCCCTTCACATGTGAAAACGTGTGAAGGGGTCTGACCCCCGGTGGTTCGCTCTAACTCCCCTTGAGCGAGGGCAGTTTCGAAACCAGCCGCAGCGATACCGTCAAGCCTTCCAGCTGATAGTGCGGACGGAGGAAGAACTTCGACGAGTAGTAGCCCGGGTTCCCCTCGACTTCCTCGACGACGACTTCCGCTGCCGCCAGCGGCTTGCGCGCCTTGGTCGTCTCCGACGAGTTCGCGGGATCGCCGTCGACGTAGTTCATGATCCAGTCGTTCAGCCAGCGATGCATGTCGTTGCGCTCCTTGAAGGAGCCGATCTTGTCGCGCACGATGCACTTCAAATAATGCGCAAAGCGGCAACAGGCGAACATGTATGGCAGGCGTGCCGCCAGGTTGGCATTGGCGGTCGCATCGGGATCGTCGTACTCGGCGGGTTTCTGCAGCGACTGCGCGCCGATGAACGCCGCGAAATCGGAGTTCTTGCGGTGCACGAGCGGCATGAACCCGTTCTTGGCGAGCTCGGCCTCGCGCCGGTCGCTGATCGCGATCTCAGTGGGGCACTTCATGTCCACGCCGCCATCGTCGGTCGGGAACGTATGCACCGGCAGTCCTTCGACCGCGCCGCCTGACTCGATGCCGCGAATGCGCGAGCACCAGCCGAACATCTTGAACGAGCGCGTGATGTTGGTCGCCATTGCATACGCCGAGTTCGCCCACGTGTAGCGGGTGTGATCGGCAGCGCCGGTGTCTTCTTCGAAGTCGAACTCCTCGACCGGATCGGTTTTCGCACCATACGGCAGTCTGGCCAGGAAGCGCGGCATCGCCAGGCCGATATAGCGCGAGTCCTCCGATTCACGCAGCGACCGCCAGGCCGCGTACTCGGGCGTCGTGAAGATCTTCGTCAGGTCACGCGGGTTGGCGAGTTCCTGCCACGACCCCATCTGCATGACGGTTGGACTCGCGCCGGCAATGAACGGACAGTGCGCGGCAGCCGATGTCCTGGCGATCTCCCCCAGCAGCTCAACATCAGGAGCGCTCTGATCGAAGTGGTAGTCACCTACCAGGCAGCCGAAGGGCTCGCCACCGAATTGGCCGTACTCGGCTTCGTATACGCTCTTGAAGATCGGGCTCTGGTCCCACGCCGTGCCCTTGTAGCGCTTGAGTGTCTTCCCAAGATCCAGTTTGGTGATGTTCATCACCCGGATCTTGAGCTGCTCGTCGGTCTCGGTGTTGTTGACGAGATAGTGCAGACCGCGCCAGGCACCCTCGAGCTTCTGGAAATCCTCGTGGTGCAGGATCTGGTTGATCTGCTCCGTCAGCTTCTTATCGAGCTGCGCGATGATCGCCTCGATCGACTTGACGACGTCGGTGCTGATGAGGGACGTCTGCGACAGTGCCTGCTCGGCCAGCGTGCGTACTGCCCGCTCGACCGCTTCTTTCGCCTCGTCGCTCTTCGGCTTGAATTCTTTCTTCAGCAGAGAATCGAAATCGGTGACTTCGAGCGCGCCAGCACCCGATTGCACATCCTGCTGGGTTTTTGGATCAGCCATGCCTGTTCTCCGCTTAGGAAATCGTTTACGAGGCGGGTTCTTCGTTCTTCGTCGACGCGAGCGTCTTGAGCAGCGCCGGATCCTGCAGGAGCTTCGCGACCAGTTCCTCGGCCCCGGTCTTGCCATCCATGTAGGTGATCAGGTTCGAGAGCTGCTGTCGCGCTTCGAGCAGCTTGTTGAGCGCATCGACCTTGCGGGCGACAGCTGCCGGCGAGAAGTCGTCCATGCTCTCGAAGGTGAGCTCGACGTTCAGGTTGCCGTCGCCGGTGAGCGTGTTGGGCACTGCGAACGCGACACGCGGCTTCATCGCCTTCATCCGGCTGTCGAAGTTGTCGACGTCGATCTCGAGGAACTTGCGGTCGGCAACCGGAGGCAGCGGCTCTGCTGGCTTCCCCGACAGATCGGCCAACACGCCCATGACGAACGGAAGCTGAATCTTCTTCTCAGAACCATACAGCTCCACGTCATACTCGATCTGCACGCGCGGAGCGCGATTCCTGGCGATGAATTTCTGACTGCTAGCCTTAGCCACGGTACACCTCCTGGCACACGAGTCGAACTCGCTACGAATCCTTCAGGCCGCCCGCGGACCGCGCCTGTGGAAGCGCATCGGGTGCGACGTCGGCCAACACTTCGAGAAAATCCTTCGACACCAGACGCTTCGCGCGATCGAGAAACAGCGGGATCGGACTTGACGGCTCGTTCCGCCGGAAGAACTCCGCGGCCGCCTCGAGCGCCCTTATGGCATCCTCGCGCGACTTGATGGCGCCAACGGCGATTACGGCTCCCGACCCTGTCTTCTCAGCTTCGGCGGCTCCCTCGTCCGGGTTGGCGTCGCTGGCCGCCTCAGGATGAATGGTGAGCCTCGTCCGAAGCACGAACTCTGCCTTCTTCAAGAGCGACGAGAGCGGCTCGAAATTTGGTGCCGCCTCCACTCCCCCTTCACGACGCATGGTCTGGTCAACGGTGTTCAGAGCTGCCAAGGCGTTCGTCATTGACTCTTTCAGAGTCATGAGCTCACCGAGAGGAGTGGCGTTGAAGGCAGCGGCAATCTGTTCTTCTTCAGGCGCCGACTCTCCCTCCCTGGGCTTCAGTTGACCCACTGCGATATCGAGATCCCGAAGGCTGAAGCGGCCGTGCTGCCGACTGGAGACAAGCGGCGCCCGGCGCAATCCCTCCACCACTGCCACGGGATCCGCAAGGCAATTCAACGCGCTCTGACGAAAGAAGGCGTCCTCGTCCACCTGCGGATAGACTTGAGGCCAGTACGCCTCCAGCCATGATGAAGCGACAGCGACCGTCTCGTTGAATGCCAAAATACCGCTGGTCCTCAGCAATGCCGACCCGAGATAGGCCAGTAAACGGAGATCCTTGCTCGTGGCCAACGCCTCCAGCGAGCGTTGCCTGATTTCGCCCCAGTCGGGTGGCCGGTTCTTCCTTTTGATCTCTTTCCCGTCCCGGTCCCTTTCTATATCGAGCGTGGCTTGACCAAATAACTCGTAAGCGTCGAACGCGGCCAGCGTGTCAGTATCCTCGAGACTCTTGCCGCACGGCTCGGCTTCGGATATCGGTTGAAGAAGATCGAGTCCATCCCACGCTGCGCTCACGCGCACCCCCTGGCCGCGAACACGACCGCCCCGTCACTCAGTAAAACGACCGGCATCATCGCTACGAACGCTTTTTTGGAAACTGGAAGCGAGTGTCGGATTCTATCGGCTTCTCTGCAAAGGCGAAAGCCCCAAATATGCCCTCCCTTGGCGTCAAACAAAGGCCTCCACGACAAGCGCGGTGACGTTATCCGGCCCACCGGTCTCGAGGGCCGCCTCGATGAGAGACTGCACCGCCCGTTGAATGTCCTCGTGCGCCAGCCACTTCTCCAGTTGCTCATGCGAGACGGTCCGGCTCAGGCCATCGGAACACAGCAGGAATCTGTCGCCGCGATGGACGCGATCGCGGAAGATGTCGAGTTCCAGCGTCTCTTCCCCGCCGACTGCTCGCGTAATCGCGTTGGCATCGGCCCCGTTCCCGTCACCGTCGGCGGCGACGCTATGGTCGCGCGTCACTTGTTCGAGCCGTCCATCCCGCCAGCGATACGCGCGACTGTCACCCGCCCACAACACCGCATATCGCGTCCCGCGCGCCAGCAGCGCCACGACGGTGCTGCCGCTCTGCACCGCGTTCACCGGACGATTCGCGGCGCGCACCAGATGATCGTTCACCTCGCTCACACGCCGTCTGGCATCATCGACCAGATCTTCGAAGCTTGAATCGGGCACCATGTCGGCGAGCGCATCGCAGACCATGCGGCTTGCGACTTCACCATCGCTGTGCCCTCCAAGCCCGTCAGCGACCGCCCAGATCCCGACGTCGGTTCGCTCGAGGAACGAATCCTGGTTGATCTGGCGAACCCGTCCGACGTCGCTCGCCGCGGCAGACCGGAAGCGAGGCGGCGCGAGGTCCTCCACCAGCCGTTCGGTCGGCTGCGCCGGCGTTTCGATGTGCCCGGGGATGGAATGCCACTGTCGATCGGACCACGAGCCGTCGAGCAGCGCCGCAAATGAATCGGGATGAGGCAGGCCCCTGACGAGAAGCGCGGAGGGCTGAACGATGGCCGAACCCTCCGTCCACCAGAGCGCGAGCGGGTCGTACAGCGCCGTCAAACGCTCTGACATCAACTGCGTGAACGTTTCATTGAGATCGGCCGTCGATCCGATCGGAATCTGCCAGCCCTCTGCTCCATCATCGAGGATTGGCGATGAGGCCGAGTCGAGGACCACGTTCGGAGCCACACTGTCGATGGCGGCGCCAAGCCGGATCAGTTGCTCGTCGAAACTCTCGAAATCGATGTGCTCCGACTCGAGCGTCTCGATCACGAGGCGTTCAGCGCCGTCGAAAAATGGCTGCGCGCGAACGACCGCCGTCAGCAACTGCGGCGTCTCCGGAGGCAATTCGGCCACGAGAGTCAGAGGGAAATAGCGCCCGACGCGATCGACGCTCGGTACCATGACTCCGATAACGGGCGCAGGACCACATATGCCTTTGGCGCACGCGAAGCGCCAGACCGGGCTCGTGAGGTAGACGTCGAGCCAGCGGTCACCGAGAGACGTGCGGCTGGCGGTGAGGCACTCCTGGAGCCATCCGTCCCAGACACCCACGAAAGCATCGGAGACACGTCGCCGGAGGAAGTCGCCGTGACTCGGCAACTTGCCGTAGAAACCGACCTCGAGCACGAGGGACATCCCGCTCCTGCTCCTTACGACGTCACGTCGCAGCGGAACTGCTGGAGATCACGTTGCCCAAACGGATTGAACACACTCGATGCCTCGATGCGAATGAGCGAGGAGTATCCGCCCTTTTCGAACGTTACCTCGTACTTCAGGCCGGACTCCGGACGAACCTGCGCAGAATCCAGTAGTCGGAACAGAGCCCACGTGCCCTGGAACGCGATATTCGGGCGGCCGCTGGCGTTGTCCTCGAACGTCACCGAAGCGCCTGGCATTTGACCGGGCCACCGCATCTGGTACGTCCGCTCCGCTTCGTGCTGATAAGTCACCCGCTGCCCATCAATCTCGAGAATGAAGCGGCTGACGGCGGCGTCGAGCTTTAACGGAGTGACACCGAAGTTCACTTGAAGTCCCGAGCCGCCGCCGAAGTATTTGTCACGGATGCGCTGCGCCATCTCAAACTGGCGCAAGATGGCATCCGATAGACCGATGGATTTGCCCGAGTCACTCGAGCGCCAAGTCCACGGATTACGCGTCGTGTCGACGAGGCCTTGCATGTTCGTCTTGAAGAACCGATCGAATACGCCTTCGGTCGCGAACACACGAGCGAAGTCCTGCAACGCGACATCCGATACGCTGGTGGCAACGAGGGGGTAACGTCCCCCTACCAGTTCCTGGCACATTGATGCCACGTCCTGGCGGTAGCGGCTGGAGAGTTCCTTTCCCGCTTCGCCGACGGCGATTTCCACAGCACGTCCGGTGATCTGCGTGACGATGGCACCAACGGCAGGAGGCAATGTTTTCGCATCCTGCTGAAGAGACGTCATCAGCTCACCCTGCCCGGTCTTCTTCAACGCCTCGAGCGGCGAGACATCACCGAATGACGTACCTACGGAGCTCAGTTGTTTCTGTATGGCGCCGATCTGGTTGATGACCCGGTCGATGGGAGCACTCCCAGGATCTCCGTCAACCAGGCGCCGAATCGGCTCGAAATGGTCCGTCACCTGTTTGCCCGGTCGCACGTTGGACAACCCGACTTGTTCCTTACCTTCCTTGAAAATCGCATCGACGGTCTTCTTGAGAGCCGAGGTCGACGCCGGATCCGACGGCTTCTCCGGTTCGACGAGCGTGGTGTTGTCACGCACAATCTTGAGCAACCCTCTCAGCGGAGAGGTCGGCGCGGCAAGCAGCGCCAGCCGATTGGTCGTCGCCGCCAGTCCTGGAGACGCTGCAAGCTCGATGTCGTTGAGGATCGCATCCCAGGCAGCGATGTAGTCCTTCTCGTAAATGCCGATCATGTCGTCGCGGAGCTTGACCGTCGCCGTGAGCGACGGGCGCTGGTCGCCCATCACCCAGTAGTCGTCAGTGAACTTCTTGCCGATGACGGTGCTGTCGGCGATGGCGATCTCCTTGAACGCCTCGCGCGTGTAAATCTTCGGGATGGGCTGCGAGAAGCTTGTTCGGCTCTTGCGCACGAACACTTCGTTGACACCGACGCCTGCCGCCGTATCGAGCCGGAGGGGGCTGTCTTCAGCGTAACTCAGCCGGATGGTCTGATACATGAGTTCAGGAATCGAGACGCCGGCGATGGTGGCGCGCGCCCGGGCTACGAGCGTCTGATCGAGCGGCATCGGGCGAAGCAGCTCTTCGCTGTCGAGCAGCGTCTTGAAGTGGCGCGCCACCGCCTGCCCGAGATCAGGGTCGGCCGGGTACGCGGCCTTCCATTCTCGATCGGCGATGAACGCGAACTGAGGCTTTACCATGCGCGCCGGATCCCCGAGCATCAGATAGGCCTTCAGGTACTCGTACATCTTGAGCGGCTCGGATGCGTAGGCCACCATCCGCTGCTCGATCCGCGAGGTCACCTGCGGCAGCAGCGCGCCCGCCAGTTCGCGTGAATACGCATCGCGCGCGGCATTCCCCAGCGAGTTTCCCTGGAACAAACCCCATCGCATCGACCACGGTGCGCCGTCGCTGAACCGGTTCGCCGAGTCGGACACGCGCTTGACCGATTCAAGTCTCGGAACGATGGCTTCGAGCGACAGACCAGCTTCGACGCGCGGTGTCTTCTGGAACATCGCGACGTCAGCGGCCACGTCGTCTATGTACGAGCGATTCTTGCTGTAGCTGACCCACAGAACGATGACTCCAAGAACAGCGATCAGTGCCGTCCCGGCGTACGCGCCGAGTTGTGCGGCGGCTTTCTGGATCTCGAACCGGCGATTCACGCCCGCAAGCCCAGATTCCGCGAACATGACGTCTTTCAGGAGCCGCTCGATGAAGTAGGCTTTTCCCCGGCCTGGGGGCGCAATCACCGCCTCGGGCGCGACGGCGAATCGACGGCCGATCGCGCCAAGCAGTCGATCGATCGGCGTGCCCTCCTGCGTGCCGCTCGTGAAGTACACCCCGCGCAGCAGGATCTGCTGATCGAACCTCGTCGACTCGAACACATCGGTGACAAAGCCCGCGAGCAGATCCCGCAGCGCCGCCATCTGCTGCGGAAACCCGAAGATCTTCGTTCGGCGTCGAGCGTCGCGCTCCTCGTCGAGACGGGGAAATACGCGCTCGTTCAGCCTCGCCATCAGGGCGTCGAATTCATTCGGAAATGCCTCGGCCCCTTTGCCCGATGTCGTGACCTCGTACGGGAACGTGACTCCCCACACCTGTGCGCGCCCTTCCTGCACGACGTCGTCGAAGTACTCAGTGAACCCGGCAACCAGATCGACCTTGGTCACCATCAGGTAGACCGGCAGTTTCACGTTGAGCTCTTTGTTCAGCTCGTTCAACCGCCGGCGTGCTGCGGCCACATGCGCTTCGCGACTCGTGTGTCCCTGCGCCATCAGGTCCTGAGCGCTGATGGTCAGGATGACCCCATTGACAGGGCGGCGTTTCCGGTATTTCTGCAGCAGCTTGAGGAACTCGATCCAGCCTGCGCTGTCGGCGTCGGCGTCGGAATCCTGCGTCGTGTAACGACCTGCCGTGTCGAGGAAGACCGCCTCGTCGGTGAACCACCAGTCACAGTTGCGTGTGCCGCCGACACCGCGCAGCGCGCCTTTGCCGGAGCGCTGTTCAAGTGGGAAATGCAGTCCAGAATTGACCAGTGCTGTCGTCTTTCCCGAACCGGGCGCGCCGATGATGACGTACCACGGCAGGTCGTACAGACTGTGGCCGGTTCGGCGCTTCTGCTTGAGGATCGCAACCGCCTCTTCGAAGCGTTCGCGGAGTTGTACTGCGTCGGCACTCGGTCGGGCTTCGGTACGCGACTGTTGCACGACCGCCGCAACCAGGTTGTCGCTCGCGCGATTGGCGCGCAACCGCTTGAGCAGCTGCGAACCAACCCAGATGAGGACCACAAGCCCGATCGCCACGAGCCGGGCGGTGACCGATTCGAGTGGCTGGTATTGTGCAAATGCGAAGAGCGGCCCCGCGAACCAGATGAAGAGCGAGAGCAGGATGAGGCCGAGTACGACCAGGAAGACGCGACTTTTGAGAAAAGCAAACATGGGTGTCACGCGCCTCGCACGTGAATAATCTCGACCCGTCGATTGCGAGCGCGATTCTCCGGAGTCGATTCGGGCTTATAGCGAGGCTCCGAGGAGCCGGCACCGTTCGGTTCGAGGCGTACTGTCTTCTGTAGCGCGGGTTGCATCAACTTCACGACGCTCACGGCGCGCTCGCGTGACAACTCGAAATTATCGCGGTACCGGAGCGACGTCAGCGGCTGGTCGTCGGTATGTCCGCGCACGAGCACCCGCCCTGGTACCTGGTTGATGGCCGCGGCGATATGCTGCAGCGTGGCGCTGTATCGCGCGTTGACGGTAGCGCTGCCAGAGGCAAAAAGGTCGTTGGCCGTGAGCGTTACCCGGGTGAGTCCACCATCTTCCTCCACCGTGATCGCGCCGGCCTTTTCATCCGCGGCAAGCAACTGCTTCAAGGTCGGCCCGGCAACAGGCACTGCCGCGCGAGCCGTGAAGTCCTCGAGCCCGACTTTCGCGAGCTCGACGTGCAGCGGCGCCGCCGCAGTTCCAAGCCGCGCGTAGGCGACGACGAATGTGATCGTGACGATCGCGAGAGCCGCCGCGCCGACGACCCACCATGGCACGTAACGAATCACCGGATTGCGACGATCCTGCAAACCGCGCCATCTGAGTGACAGATCCGTCTGCGGGATCCCGCGATGCGTCCGGATCTTCTGATACAGATCGTGTTGCACTTCGAACAGGCGCGAATCTCCATGATCGGCTACCTGGTACTTGCCTCGGAAGCCGAAGGCCAGACACAAGTACTGCAGCTCCATCAGGTCGATGTGCCGCGCCGGATCGCTCGACAGGCGATCCAGCATCTCGAAGAACTTCTCACCGCCCCATGCCTCGCGATGCAAAGCCACGAGCAGCGTCTGCTGCGCCCACTCGCTTTGGGCGCCCCACGGCGTGGAAAGCACGGCTTCGTCGAGCCCTGCGCACAGGACGTACCGCGCCGCCGTCACGACTTCGCTCGGCACGGCAGCCGAGCGTGCCCGCTCTTCGAAGCGACGGATCTCCTCGAGCGTGTGGCGCCGCAACCCTGCGACATCGGGAACCGACAGCGTGCTGCGAAGCTGACCGGCGAGCAGTAACAGCGGGCTGGCGGCGCGAATCAGCGGGCTCAGTCCGAGTCCAAGCCACTGCTGCGCCGACGAGGTGACCGGCTCGGCGTAACCACCAGGGCGCGCACCGGCGGTAAACGTTTCTCCCGGTCCAGGCTGCGGCGAATACCCCGACGCTGGCGGCGTCCCGGGCCGCCGGCCACCACCCGGCCGGGGCCGGAGCACGGTCGCGTCAGACGGCTTGAACGGATCGTCCATATCCGGCATGGCCTTAGTCCGATGTCAGCTCCGAATGGCCCAGAACTCGAGTGCGAGTCCTGGAAATTCACCGGCAACGTGCATGGCGACACCGCCAGAATTCTTCAACTGCCCCCACAGATCGTTCCCCTGATCGAGTTCGAAGTAGACGAACCCGGCGTGATACGGGATCTGCCTGGGCGCCACCGGTATCGCATGCACTGGTACGCCCGGCAGTTGCAGGTTCACGAGGTCGCGAATCTTCTCGACCGGCCCGATCTTGAGCTGCGTTGGAAAGCGGCGGCGCAGATCTTCAGCCGGCACATCGGCTCGCGCGGCGAGAACGAAGACGGCGGTGGCGTACAGCGCACGATCCGCAACCGTCGCGACGCTGATCCCGAACTTCTTCGATTCAATCGGGATGGGAATCGCCGCCGCCTCGAGCACGGCGCTGAGCGACGCGCGCAGCGCGGCGATCACCGGCTCGAACGACTCGCGCAATCGATCGTGCCGGTACGATTCGAGCTTGGGCGGCCGCTTCGACGGCGTCGTGAACGTCGCGAGCTCACCTGCCGCCGACACGCAAATCCGGTACAGGTCCTCGGGGTGCAGCACACCAGAGTCGACATGATGCGCCAGCAGCGGCTCGTAGCGATTGATCGCCTGCAGCATCAGGAAGTCGGCAATCTCCGCGGCGGAGCCGCGTCCCGTGGCGGCGACGCGGCCGCCGAGCGCCTCTCCGCGCTGATGCAGGAGGCCGAGCAATTCTGTCGCGAACGTCTCCAGCCGGCGCGCGATGCGCGAGTCCATGACGGTCGGAATGAAGCCATCGTCGAGGACGACCTGCTTGTCGGCGCGGCACTCGACGATCTGTGCCAGCGGTATGCAGGCGTAGGCATCGGTCACTTCGCTGGCCAGCAGGAAGCAGGTCCGCAACCCGCCGACCTCGAGCAGCGACGCGTCCGTGCCACTGGACGTCACGTCGCGTGCCTCCAGTTCACGTACGGCATGTCTGGCCAGACCATCGGGTGAGACACGGTCGACGTCCACGGCTCCGGCCCGGCGAACCGGGACTGCGAGATACACGACTTGATCGCGCACCTGCGAGCCGATCGCAATCGGCGGCGGCAGCGCATCGTCGTCGGGCATCCGGACGGGCGTTCCATCGGGAAAGACTCCCGTGGCCGCGCGCAGCCCGAACTTACCGATACTGAGGAGATCCGGTTCGAGCTCGAGCGAAGTGAATCCCCAGCTATGCGGAATGAGCGCCTGGCATCGCGTCTCGACGTAGCGCTCGAAATAGCGATCCTGCTGTTGAAAATGTTGCGGCCGAAGAAACAGGCCTTCGGACCAGACGACTTTGTTATAGATCGACATTCGCGTTGCCGCCGTAGCTGGGCACACTCATCTCATGCGATGCCGTCCCCTCATTTCGGGACGGACAACACGACACGCGCGCGTTCGACAGCAACCGTGACCTCGGGCGTACTGCGGGGGGCCTGCAGGATTGTCCGCCACTGGGCGTTGCGGATATCACGATACGCAGCGATCACGCCCACGAACTGCGCGTCAGCGGATACATCGAACTCCATCGTCCGCTTCTCTGAAGGCGCCAGCGTGTACTCGTTGCGTCCAATGAGATCCGGTCCAAGGACTTTCATGTCGTCGTCGAACAACGCGAAAAACTCGGCGCCCTTGAAGGCGCTATCCGTTTTGAGCTGGTAGACGCGAACGACGACCGGAGACGGGCGGCCACTCGCGTCAGGATTGGAATCCGCCGTCGCTGCCAGCGTGAGGCGAGTGCGCTCCACCTTCGGTGGCGGCAGCGGCGGTGCCGGCTGCGGTGCCGGTTGCGGCGCGGCCGGCGGTGGTGTCTTTTTACCGCACGCGATCGACATGAGGACGACCGCAAAGACCACTGCCAGAATCGACGTGCGATGGCGGAGCGTCATGATCGAGTTCCGTTTACGCGCCTACGGCGTCTGATCCCGGTCTCGGGATTTCAGCCGTTCGAGTTGTTGCTCGTAGGCCTTTGCGAATTCATCGCCGAACAGCTCGCGAAAGCTCGCGTCGGCGTCAGAGACCATATCATTAAACTTGTCGCGGTACTGCTCCCAATAGCGAAGCTTTCCCGGCACCAGCGAGCCGCGCGCCTGACGATCGAACTCCTCCTGCAGACGGTCCGGATGGAATTGCGCCAGCACCGACTCGAAGGCGACACGGACGCCGGCGAGAATGGCCATCTGATGATTCTTAACGTCGTCGAAGGCATCTTCGAACGATTCAACCGGACCGAGAAACGCCGCGTTTCGTTTGACCAGCAAGTTATACAGGGCGTCGTCGACGTTGGCGGAGAACTTCAACGGGTTGTTCTGCGCCACCTTGAAGGTGGTGACGCGCATGCGGAATTCGTCCTTCAGCCGCTGACGCGCTTGCAGGACATCGATGAGCCCCGCGACCACGACTCGAAGAATCTGCCCGAAGTTCTGTGCAAGCTCCGGAGTCACGACCGAGCTGTCGATACCGGCGCCGGCAAGAACGGCCGTGAGAGAAACCTCGGGCGCGGTCCCTTTGCCCGTACCCGTCGTCCTGTTGGGGGCGCCCCGTCCAGGTGAAGGAGCGACCGGCCGCGGAGGCTCGACTCGCGCTCGTGATTCAGACGCCGGCTTGGCGGGTGCGGCGGACGACGCCTGAAGCGGCGGATGCGAATCCGATCCCAACGGGTCGTAGTCGGCCGGAATCGGTCCGGCGGACCGTGGCGGCGGCGCGGGCACCGGCACCGGCGGCGGTTGATAGTGCTCGGAGAGCAACGACCCGCGCGCAAGATCGTCAACGCGCGGCGCACGCTCTTTCTGCGGCGCGGGCGGATCGAACCCGAGTGCGCGAAGCGGATCGACTTCGCTCGAACTGGATACGAGAGGGTCGCTCGGGATAATCGCCGCGGGCGGCGGAACTCTTGGAGGCGAGGGCACGCGCTCGAACGGATCCGGGATCACAAACGGGTCGTCGATCGCTTGTGCCGGATCGGCACCGATCGAGGCGCGTATCTCGTACGGCTCGATGAAGATGCGATCGCCCGACTTGAGTGCGTACGGCTGGCCTCGTGTCAGCCTGTTCTCGGGAGTATTGACGAAGACGCCGTTCGTGCTCGTGTCCTCGATATGGAAGACGCCATTGGCGTATCGAATTCGGGCGTGGCGACTCGAAACGTAGGGATCGGGCAATACCCAGTCGTTGTCCGGCAGGCGACCGATGGTTCCTCCAGCCGCACGAAAGACCTTTCGGTTCTCCCCTGACGGTGTTCCTTCCCGCGGCCCCGCAATCTCTAACGTGAGGATCATCGCGCTCTTGCGTCAGATTACCGCGTTAAAGGCGCGCGCGCACACCGCTCCCTATTGGGCGGCTGCCGTCCTCGCCGATGGGGCACCAGGAGTCCCAGAGTCTTGGAAGAAGGCGAGGAAACGAGGACTGAACGCCTTGGGGCTCGGTTGGAATCCCGGCTCGATTTCCTTGCAACGTCGAATCTCCGTGAGCGCGTCGTTGCGCAACTCGCCGTTCGATACGTTCGCCACGGTCACGAGCGTCGGCGGCCCCAGGACGAGCCCGGAGTGAAAGCCGAACGCCGCAACGAGATCCGACGGCTGGAACTGCCATTCCGGGAACGGACAGTCGACGATTTCGTAGCCAAGTGAGATCCATTCGACCGCGTTCATGACAGCGACGGCATCCGTCGGATTTCCCGTGAGAGGTCCCTTCAGTTTGAACACGACCTCTGGCTCGAGCTTCGGCGCGTAAATAAAAGGGACGGGCGTGACATCCAGTTCGTGTGCCTGCTGCACCGTGTCGTCGTACATCGATCCCCACGCCACGGTCTGCAGATTAAACTTGGGCCATACCGCCGGATTGGCGAACGCCACCTTCCGTCCGACGACCGTGTGTCCCGCAGCCTGGCGCCGCCTTACAAGTTCCGCTTCCACGGCGTAGGCGATCTCGAGATCGAACCCTTCGCGCGACGATAACGGTTCCGGCAGCAGGTCGCCACCCTCGTACGCGTCGATGAGTTCCTGCGCGATCGCTGCCGGTTCGATGGCCATGCGCGAAGTGTACTCCGGGCCCATTTCATTTGTGATTTGTGATTTGCGATCTCTGATTTTCAAATCACAAATCAGCCATCACAAATCGCAAATGCAGTGTAGGATGCGCTCGCCATCGCAAAGGAGACACCATGAAGATATTTGCTGCGGCTGCTGCGCTCGCTCTGCTCACCGTTCCGGTGATTGCGCAACAGAGCGTCACGGCCCAAACGACGACCGGAGTGTATATGTCCGCGGCAGACGTGACCGCCGCTGTCGGGAAACTGCCGAAGAATCCGCTGGCCTCTGTTCCCGTCTTCAAGATGGGTCCCTTCAACGTGAACGTCGAACACCGACTGGGCGCCCCGGCGGCCGCGCAGGCGGCCTCTGTTCACGATAAGGA
>Ga0207683_10001147_pt1 | contig 24097 bp, 20 predicted proteins | sample KBSM73metaG_FD_184333 | JGI IMG/M metagenome (GOLD analysis project Ga0207683, IMG submission 184333) | Miscanthus rhizosphere microbial communities from Kellogg Biological Station, Michigan, USA - KBS M7-3 metaG (SPAdes) (version 2) | ecosystem: Host-associated > Plants > Roots > Rhizosphere >... | reverse complement strand
TCGTCACCGCGAACGGTGCGGCGAAGCCGTCGACCACGCCGGTGAGCTGCAAGTACACGATCGTGGACACGACGTGGGCAGCGGACTCGGGCTGGTCGGCTCTCGACTTCCAGATCGACGAGCCGAACCTGTTCCAGTACTCGTACACCGGTGGCGCCAGCTCGGCTGTCGCGAACGCGGTGGGTGACCTCGACTGCGACGGCACGTCGATCACGTACAAGCTGACGATGACCGCGCCGAACGGCAACGCTGCGATGAACATCAGCGAGCCGCCGCCGAACTCGGACTAACGAGCTCCGCGATTCGTGACGCAGACGCCGCCTCGTGCGGCGTTTCGCGTTTTCGGGGCCTACTCGGGCTCGGGCTCTTCTTCCGCGTCCGCGCCGCGGTCGATGCCGAGCTTCTCGAGCCGGTAGCGCAGCGAGCGGAAGCTGATGCCGAGCAGCGTCGCCGCGCGCTTGCGGATGCCACCGGCCTGCTCGAGCGCACGGGTCACCCACTCGCGCTCGTAGTCGCTGACGATGCGCTCGAGGTCGATGCCCTCCGCCGGGAACTGCGCCGCCACCTCGGCCGCGGGCTTCGCGGTCGTCTTCTCGTCCGGCAGGTCGCTGGCGCCGAGCACGTTGCTGGAGCTGAGGGCCACCGCGCGTTCGAGGATGTTCTCGAGCTCGCGCACGTTGCCGGGGAAGTCGTAGCGCTCGAGCCGGCGCATCGCCTCGGCCGACACCGTGACCGCGCGGCCGTGCTCGATACCGAAGCGCTTCAAGAAGTGCTCGGCGAGGAGCGGGATGTCCTCGCGGCGCTGGCGCAGCGGCGGCAGGCGCACCTCGATCACGTTGAGCCGGTAGTACAGGTCGGCCCGGAACGCGCCGCGCGCGACCTCGGCCTCGAGATCGCGGTTCGTCGCCGCGACCACGCGAACGTCGACCTCGACCTCGTCGGTCGCGCCGACCGCCTTGACCTTGCGCTCCTGGAGCACGCGCAGGAGCTTGACCTGAAGCCCCAGCGACAGCTCTCCGATCTCGTCGAGGAACAGCGTCCCGCCGTCGGCCTCCTGGAACAGGCCGGGCTTGTCGGCGACCGCGCCGGTGAAGCTGCCCTTCTTGTGGCCGAACAGCTCCGACTCCATCAGCTCCTCGGGAATCGCGCCGCAGTTCACCGCGACGAACCGCTTGTGCGCGCGCGAGCCCTCGGTGTGGAGCGCGCGGGCGACCAGCTCCTTGCCGGTGCCGCTCTCGCCGGTGATGAGCACGCTCGTGCGGGCCGAGTGGATCTTGCCGATCAGCTCGAACACCTTCTGCATCGCGCGGCTCTTGCCGAGGAGGTTCGCGACGCGCGCGCGCCCGGCGACCTGATCGCGCAGCGCGAGGTTCTCCTCGACGAGTGCCTTCTTCTCGAGCGCGCGGGCGATCACCGCGGTGATCTCGTCGACCTGGAACGGCTTGGTCAGGTAGTCGTACGCGCCTTGCTTCATCGCCGCGATCGCGGTATCGGCGGTCGCATAGGCCGTCACGAGGATGACCTCGGGATTCACGAGCGAGCGCGTCGTGCCGGTCTTGATCGCCTTGAGGATGCCGAGGCCGTCGAGCGGGCCGGGCATCTTGAGGTCGGTGACCACGACATCGAACGGGCTCGACTGCAGGTGCTGCAGCGCCTGCGTGGGGCTTTCCGTCGTCGTCACCGTGTGGCCGGAGCGTCTCAGACAGATCGCGAGGAACTCGCGCATCGACTGCTCGTCGTCGACAACGAGGATTCTCCCCACGTCGGCAACTATGACATGATCGCCGCACGTTGGTCCTCGAGCGTGCACGTCGGGATCCCGGTGGAGCGCTGCTCGTCATCGCGCTCGTCGCCGTGGCGGTGCTGTACTCGCCGACGCTCGGCCGCGGCCTCGTCAACTACGACGATCCATGGCTCGTCCGCGACAACTGGCTGACCGGCCACGCATCGTGGACCTCGCTGCACGCGATCTGCTGCGACCTCGGGCGCTCGACGCGGTTCGTGCTCGGCGCCGAGTACTTGCCGGTTCGCGACCTCTCGATCCTCGCGGACTCCGCGGTGTGGGGCACGTGGTACGGCGGGTTTCACCTGACGAGCCTGATCATCTACGAGGCGGCGATCGCGGCGTGGTTCTTCGCGCTGTGCGCGTTCGGCCTCGACCGCCGCATCGTCGGCATCGCGATCCTGGTGTGGGCGCTGCACCCGAGTCACGCCGAGTCCGTCGCGTGGATCGCCGAGCGCAAGGGCGTGCTGGCGGCGCTGTTCAGCGGGCTCGCTGCACTCGGCTATGCGCGGTGGCGCGGTGGCGCGCACGTGCGCTGGCTGGTCGTCGCCGCGGCGTGCGCGGTGCTCGCGGTGTGGAGCAAGGCGCCGAGCGTGTTCGCGCTCGCGAGCCTCGCGGCGCTCGAGCTGGTTATCCCCGCGTCCGCGAGTGAATCGCGGCCGCTCCATTCCGGGCCAGGGCGTGCGAGCCGGCAGCGCAGCTTCGTCGGGCTCGGCGTGATCGCGGGGGCCGCGACGCTCGCGTTCGTGCCGGTGCTCGTCGTCGCGCGCGCGCTCGGCGTGGTCGATGGCGCACCGGTGGGGCCCGCGCCCGGTCCGGGGCTCGCGCTCGGGCTGCACGGCTTCTACATGCGGCTCGGCTTCGCGACCGTGCGCAACGCGCCGTCGTACCCGATCGCGACCGGTGGCCCGTCGACGCTCGACATGATCCTCGGCGCGGTCACGCTGCTCGCCGCACTGGCGCTGCTCGTCCCGCGCGTCCGCACGGAGCTGCGAGCGGGCGCGGCGATCTGGCTCGTCGGGTTCATCCCGCTCTCGCGGCTCGTGTTGCCGGTCCGAGGTGTCGTGCTCGCCGATCGCTACCTGCTCGTGCCGTCGCTCGGGCTCGCGCTCGTCGTCGGGGCGCTCGCGATGATGCTCGAAGATCGCCGGCTGCGCGCCGCACTGGTGCTCACCCTCGCGTTCGCGCTCGCGATGCGCACACTCGACGCGCAGGCGAACTGGCGCGATCCGGTGACGCTGTGGCAACGCGCGGTCGCGGTCAACCCGCGCGACGGCGATGCCTGGAGCATGTACGCCGAGGCACTCGACGACGCCGGCGAGCAGCAGCAGGCGATCGAAGCGGTGCTGCGCGGCATGCATCGGACGAGCTCGCCGCGACTCGTGATGCGCGAGGCGCTGATCGTCCTCGAGCACGGCGACCGCACGAAGGGCGAGAACCTGATGCGCACCGCTGCTCGAGGTGGCGAGCCGCGGGCGATGGCGAACCTCGCGCTGCTCGAGCTTGCCGACGGCCAGACCGCCGATGCCCTCGCGTGGGCGCGCAAGAGCGCCACCGTCGCACCGCTCTACGCCAACGGCCAGCGCACGCACGGCAAGGTCGCGCTCGCGGCGCACGAGCCGGCCGAGGCACTCCAGGCATTCCAGCAGGCGCTCGCGCTCGAGCCCGAGAGCGTGGCCAACCGGTTCAACCTCGCGCTCGCGCTGATCGATCTCGGCCGGCGCAGCGAGGCCCGTCCGTATCTCGAGGCGTGCCTGCACGACCCCGGCCTCGGGCCGCGTGCAACCGCGCTGCTGGAGGCCGCGCCGTGAAGCGGTTCTGGGACCGGCGCTACGCCGGGCTGCTCGTCGTCGCGATCGGCATGGCGATCTATTCGCCGACCGTGATGTTCCACAAGATCGGCTACGACGACGACTGGCTGTGGTCGGACGACAGCCCGCTGCGCAGCCTCGATGCGCCGACGCTGAAGGCCGTCTTCTTCCAGCTCGACGCACACCACCGCAAGGGCGTCGGCAGCGAGTACCTGCCGGTGCGCGACGTCGCGGTCGCGGTCGACATGGCGATCTGGGGCCACGATCAGCACGGGCCGCACATCTCGCAGGTGCTGCTGTTCGGCCTGCTGTTGTTTGCGTTCGGCACGCTGCTGATCCGCTGGGGCGTGCCGCCGCCGGTGGCGTGGCTCGCGACGCTGCTCTGGGCCTGTCACCCGATAGGCGTGCAGTCGGTGGCGTGGATGTCCGAGCGCAAGGGCATCCTCGCGGCGCTGTTCGTCGCGGCGACCGGGCATGCGTGGATACGCTACCGGGCGAAGGCGCGCCACTCCCCGTTCGCGCTCGCGCTCGCGATCGTGTGCGCGGTGTGCGGCGTCTGGAGCAAGGCGCCGGCGGTGTTCGGACCACTCGCGTTCGCGGCGTGGGACTTCATCTTGCTGCCGCGCGCGCGCAGCCGCTGGTTCGCGATCATCCTGTGCGGCAGCGCGGCGGTCGCGGCGTCGATCCCGGTCGTGGTGATCGCGTCGCAGATGCGCGTGATCGACGAGGAAGAAGGCGGGGCGCATGTCTCGCGCGTGCCGGCGGCGGTCGGCTCGCTCGGCCACTACGTGCAGAGCATGACGCTCGTCGAGAAACCGGCGCTCTCGTACCCGATGCAGAGCGACGGCCCGCGGCCTCTCGACCTCGCGCTCGGTGCGCTCGCGATCCTCGGCTCGGCGGCGGCGCTCGCGCTGCGCCGGCGCTCGGAGACCTACAAGCTGCGGCTCGCCGCGCTCGCGTGGGCGTGGGTGTGGTTCCTGCCGATCAGTCACCTGATCGCACCGGTTCACATCATGGTCGCTGACCGCTACGCGTTTCTGTGGGCGCTCGGGGTCTGCCTCGGGATCGCACTCGCGATCGAGTACGCGATCGTTCAGGCGCGCGGCACGCTGCGGCTGGCGATCGCAGGTGGCCTCGTGTGCGTGTTCGCGGTGCGCACGCTCCAGGAGGAGCAGGCGTGGACGAACTCGATCGAGCTGTTCTCGCGCGCGTTCGAGACCAATCCGCGCGATCCACAGATGTGCGAGAACTTCGCGAGCGCGATCTACGCCGAAGGCGACGCGAAGGGCGCGCTGGCGATCCTCGACGCAGGCCTCGCCGTACGCCCGCGCGAGCCGCACCTGCTGATGAAGGCGTCGCAGATCCTGTGGCAGATCGATCAGCACGACGCCGCGCTCGTCGCCGCACGCACCGCGGCCGAGTCGGGGCTGTCGAGCACGGCGTGGCGCTACGCGGTGCTGCTCGAGCAGTCGAACGATAAAGAGAACGCCGTGTGGTGGGCGCGCCGCGCCGCGTACGCGCATCCCGAGCTCGAGATGTACCAGCGCACGCTCGCAACCATCCTCGCCGACACCGGCCGGCTCGACGAGGCCGAGTGGGCGCTGCGCACGGCGATCACCTCGCCCGAGCACCCGGTGCTCGACGATCTACGCCTCGCCGATGTCCTGCTCCGATTGCATCGCTATGTCGAGGTGCCGCGCGCACTCGCGCCGGCGCGCCGCGATGCACTGCTTGCCGATCAGGTCCGCCGGATCGAGGCGCAGCTCGCTAGCGCTTCCGGCAAATAGCGACGAGGAACCCGCCATGGTTCCGTGCGCCGGGCAGGTCGGCGAGCCGGTGCTCGGCCCACCGCACGGCGGCGCCGACGAGCGGCACGCGCAGCACCGCCGCGACCGGCGTGATCACGCGGATGCCGCGCGTCGCGACCCACTCGAGCTCGTCGGGCAGGTAGCTCCTGATCGCGCGTGCGTCGTCGTAGCGCGTGTACACGTGCTCGTCGTGCGTGTTCTCGGAGACCGCGCTCGGCGGCTTCACCGCCTTGACGAGCCGGCGCAGCGAGCGCGCGTTGTAGAACTCGGCGAGCACGTAGCCGCCCGGCCGTACCACGCGCGCCATCTCGCGCATCGCGCCGGCGATGTCGGGGATGTGCGCGAGCACCTTGAACGAGTACGCGACGTCGACGGACTCGCTCGCGATCGGCAGCTCGGTCGCCGACGCCTGCGCCACCGCGAGCCCGCGCCCGGCGGCCTTCGCGAGCATCCCGGCCGACAGGTCGATGCCCCGCGCACTGTGCGCGAACCCGGCGACCCGGTCGAGGATCAGCCCGGTGCCGCAGCCGACCTCGAGGACATCGCGGTCCTTGCCGTAGCGCTCGACGATCTCGACCTCGAGATCATCCAGCATCCGGTGGTAGGGGAGGTGTCGCTCGCGCTCGTACCAGCCGGCAAAGTCGTCGTAGTAGGCGCGATTATCGAGGCGAGACACGCGCCGTTTCTACTACAGCTTCGCGAGCAGCTCTTTCTTCTTGGCCTCGAACTCGGCGTCGGTGAGCACGCCGGCGGCCTTCAGCTCGCCCAGCTGCTTGAGGGTGGACATGATCTGGTCCCGGCTCTCGGGCGCCTTCTGAGCGTTCGCGCCGGCCATCATGCCCGGCATCTGGCCCGCCATCGCGAACCCGAGGCCGATGCCGGCGCCCTGGAACGCGCCGCCGCCGTCGCCGCCCTTCTTCATGCCCTCGGCCGCGCCCATCATCATCTCGGCCTGGGCGAGCTGCTGATAGCCCGCCATACCGCCGCTCGCGTTGACGTAGGCCATGCGCTCGACGAGCTTGTCGAGGCGGTCCTTGTCGGCCTGATCCATCGTGATCGAGAAGTCGCCGAAGCGGATGATCTCGACGCCGTACGGCTCGATGTTCTTGCGCACGCCCTCGAGGGTCGTCGCCTCGATCTCCTCGGTGTACGCACCGCTGGTCACCTTCATGAGCGGCCAGTTCTGCTTGACGATGAGCTCGGCGATGCCGTCCTTCATCGTCTTCTGGACCTGGCTCTTGAACCAGCCGACCGCCTGGTCGCCGTCGCCGGCGCGCTGGCCGGTCAGGCCGATGACGAGCTTCACCGGGTCGATGACCTTCGCGGAGAACTCGCCGTAGACCATGATGCGGACGCGGAGCTGCGTCTGCGGGTCCTGGACATCGCCGATGGACGTCCCGAACTTGATCGCCGGCATCTCGCGGGTGGTGACGAAGAACACCTCGCAGATGAAGACGTTGCCGCCGGTGAACTTGTCGACGAGCTGCCCCAGAAACGGGATGTTCGAGGCATCGAGGGTGTGTCGGCCGGCCGAGAAGCTGCCGATGTACTTGCCGTCCTTGAAGAACAGCGCGACCTCGTCGGAATCGACGGTCAGCTGCGCCTTCATGGGGATCGTCTGATCCGGGTGCTTGTAGACCCAGAAATCCTTTGCCGAATCCGGCCGCGCGATCGCCAGCTCGGCCACTCCACCCTTGATGAACGAGATGATTCCCATTGCTTGCTCCTGCGGACGGCCGTTTGCAGCCAGGGCCCCGCTGTAACCTACCACACAGCCTAAGCACGATTCCCGGCAACCCAAGGGGCTGCCGCAGCGATTTCACTTGCGCGATCCGCGCAGCAACCATGTATCCTCCGCGCGTCTTCCGGAGGGTCCATGCGCGTCGATTTGAGGCTGCTTCTTCTAGGTTGTGCTGCCACCTCGTTCATCGCCTGCGGCCCGGGCCCCCGTAGCCGTCCAGGCACCGGCGGAGATGACGACAGCACGGTCGACTCCGGCCCATGCACGCCCGCCGCGGAAGGCGACGTCGCGACCTGCAGCGACGGCATCGACAACGATTGCGACGGCCTCGCCGACTGCAACGACCCCAACTGCTCGGGCGTCGGCTCCTGCCCGGTCTGCGGCATGGTCGAGCACCCCCTCGCGCAGCCGCTCGCGCTGCCCGACGGCGCTGGCGCCGGTCCCCCCTACACCTCGAGCCTCCACTTCATGGGCTTCGGCGCGACGCAGACGTTTACCGACGTCTCGAACATCCAGAAGGTGTGCGTGAACATGGAGCACAGCTGGATCCGCGACCTGCAGATCGAGCTACACGCGCCCGACGGCAAGATCGTCATCCTGTCGAAGCAGGAAGGCAACCAGTGCCCGCTGACCGGCAACGCCGCGTGCGAGGTCTACCTCGGCCAGGCGAACGACAGCGACGACGCCGAGAACCCGGTCCCCGGTGTCGGCGCCGACTACTGCTGGACGCCGACCGCGACGAACCCGGCAATGCTGCCCTACGCCGACGCGGGCATGTCGATGCTGACGTTCAACGGCGTCGACGAGCTGCCGCCCGGTGACTACGGCGCGCAGGATCCGTGGACGAACTTCGTCGGTGCGCCGCTCAACGGCGACTGGACGATCTTCGTGCAGGACAAGTGGGCGATCGATAACGGCTACATCTTCTCCTGGTCGATCGCGTTCGATCCGACGCTCGTCCAGGACTGCTCCGGCCCCATCATCCAGTAGCGCAACGCGCTGCGACCGAACGGCTGATGGCACACACCGTCAGCCGTTTTGCAGTTTCGGCCGCGAGGGTCGCGCTAGGATCGCAACGATGCACGTGCGCGCCTTCGCCGCCGGCGATCGGCTCGAGCTCGAGCGGCTCGCCCGCGGGCTGTTTCCGGATGCCGACACTCTATTCAGCCCGCAGGTCACATGGCTCGTCGTCGACCGTGGCGATGGCCGCCTGGGCGGCTACATCGAGCTCGGCACCCGGCCGTACGCCGACGGCTGCGATAGCTCGCCGGTCGCGTACGTCGAGGCCTGGTACGTCGATCCCGATCTACGAGGGCAGGGCTGGGGCCGCGCGCTCGTCGCGGCGGCGGAAGCGTGGGCGCGCGAGCAGGGGTTGACGGAGCTGGCGTCGGGCTCGCTGATCGAGAACGAACGCTCGATCGCGGCGCACCTCGCACTCGGGTTTACCGAGGTCGAGCGTCAGGTGCACTTCGCGAAGAAGCTCTAGCAGCTGGAGCTCGCCCTGATGCCCGCTGGCGCCCAACATTCACTCGAGCACTGATCGCCGGTGGATATCAAGCGTATCGATTGCTGCGCTCTCGAACCTTTGCTCGAGCTCTTCGGCTCCGTTTGCTCGCGCAAATGCCGCCTCATCCGCAGTGAGCGGGCAGAGCCAAAGCAATCGCACTGAAAGCTCGGCCAGCCTGCAGTGTTCGAACGCGGGGCCAAACGGGTATGGACGTGAAACGAGGAGGTGGTTGCACGTGGAGTCGTTCAACCACGGTCGTCCGATATTGATCACGCTGCCCAGATGCAGGTTGTAGAGAGGGTCAGCATAGAAGTTCGCGACCATCGCCAGCGTTTCAACGTGGATCGGGTCCTCGATCGGTGACTGGATCACAAACTCGAAACGTTCGGCGTGTCCCGACCGCACGATCCACGCGCCACTCGAGACGTATGTCCACGCCTCGCGTCGCGCGGCGCCGATACGAATGACTCGAAAGTCGGGAAGCGATCGAGTGACGGAACCGATCGCCCATTGAAAGTCCTTCTGCTCTCGATCGGGCCAGAACTGGTCGAGATGCTCGCGAAGTTGCTGATGGACCTGAGCCGGTGTGACGGCAGGCACTTAGAACCCCAGACCCGCGCAGCTCATCTCCCGACGAATGTAAGCCAGAAGAGGTCCGGCGGCCTCACGTCTTCGCCGAGCTCGGTCAAGACTGCTCTGGCTTGCGCCCGGATGCGCTCCCATTCGGGCTCGGCACCGAGGCTGTCCACGGTCCAGAGCTCCGGGCGTGCGCTCATCGCATCAAGCTCGCCGTTGATGTTCGCAAGGGCGCCTTGGAGCGCGGGCGCGAGCTCGGCGATCGCGGAAGCATTCACCCGGTACTCGTCATCGAAGGTGAGAGCCACCTCGTCCGTAATGCACACGAAGTCCGGCAGCGCACTCCGCTGGGCCTCCACGCTCGCGGCCAAGAGCCGCAGTGCTTCGACAAGGCGCCTCACGAGTGATTGTGGCCCGACACCGACCGCGCCGCTGGTTCCTCAGCTGATCTTCCAGGGACGCATCGGCAACCGGCTTCGACTACCATGCGCCCGGTGACCCCGGGCCGCCTGCTGGCTGGACTCGCGCTGCTCAACGCGGCGCTGATCGCGGTAGGCGCGATCGCGTTCGCTCCGGCGGCACATCGCGCCGGTGCCGGCGTGCGGGTCGGGCTCGTGTTCGACATCGGCGGCAAGAACGACCGGTCGTTCAACGAGAGCGCGTGGCGCGGACTCGAGCGGGCGAAGACCGAGCTCGGAGTCGACGTCGAGTACATCGAGCCGACCGAGGGGGCGGATCGCGAGACCGCGCTGCGGTCCTTGGCCGCGCGCGGCGATGACCTGGTGATCGGCGTCGGGTTCATCTTCGGGCCGGACCTCGAGCAGCTCGCCGCGCAGTTTCCGAACGTGAAGTTCGCGGGGATCGATTATTCGCCGTCGCCCGGCGTGGGGACGATCCCGAACCTCGCGGGGCTGCGGTTTCGCGAGCACGAGGGCAGCTTCGTCGTCGGGGCGATCGCCGCGATGCTGACGCACACGAAGATCGTCGGGTTCGTCGGCGGGATGAAGATTCCGCTGATCCGCAAGTTCGAGGCGGGGTACATCGCCGGCGTGAAGTACGTGTGCCCGACGTGCGTCGTGCTGAGCGCGTATGCGGGGACCGAGCCGCGCGCGTTTGCCGATCCGCCGCTCGGGCAGGAGCTCGCCGCCGCGCAGTACGGGCAGGGCGCCGACATCATCTTTCATGCCGCGGGGAAGACCGGCGATGGCGTGTTCGCGGCGGCGCGCCAGCGCGGGGCGCGGGCGATCGGCGTCGATAGCGATCAGTTCGAGCGTGCGCCTTGCTGCGTGGTGACGAGCATGGTGAAGCGCGTGGACGTCGCGGTCGTCGACATCGTGAAGGACATCGTCGCGAAGCGGTTCAAGGGCGGGCTGCACGAGCTCGGGCTCGCCGAGCATGGCGTGACGTTCGTCGCCGACGAGCGCAATAGCGGCTTGTTGCCACCCGACGTCGTGCATCGCGCGCAGGCGATCGCGGACGACATCGTCGCCGGCAAGATCCAGGTGCCTTCGCAGTGATCGCCGCGACCTTGACGAAGCGGTACGGTGGGCGCGCCGTGCTCGATGCGGCGACGCTCGAGGTCGCGACGGGGACCGTGCACGCGCTCGTCGGCGAGAACGGCGCCGGCAAGTCGACGCTCGTGAAGATCCTCGCGGGCATCGTGCGCGCGGACGGCGGATCGTTGGAGCTCGGCGGCAAGCCGATCGCGCTCGCGCGCTGGGATCGCCGGGCGGCACGCGCGGCGGGCATCGGCATCGTGCAGCAGCACGGCGCGTCGGCGGGCACGCTGAGCGTGGTCGAGAACGCGGTGCTCGGCGTCGAGGGCGGGCCGCTGCTCGAGCTCGCGCCGACCGCGAAGGCGATCGCGGAGCTCGGTGACAAGATCGGCCTGCCCGTGGATCCGTGGGCGCGCGCGGATCGGTTGTCGCTCGGGGCGGCGCAGCGCGCAGAGATCATTGCGGAGCTCCATCACGGGGCGAAGCTGCTGATCCTCGACGAGCCGACTGCCGTGCTCGCGCCGGTCGAGGTCGATGGCCTGCTCGCGACGCTGCGCCGGCTCGCACAGAGCGGCACGACGATCGTGCTCGTCACGCACAAGCTCGACGAGGTGCGCGCGGTCGCCGATGCCGTGACCGTGCTGCGCGCCGGCAAGACGGTCGGTGGGTTTGCGAAGCCGCTCGAGGTGCCCGCAATCGCGCGCGCGATGGTCGGCGCCGAGCTGCCGCCGCCTGCCACGCTGGCGGAGCCCGCGGCGGGCGCACCGGTCGTGCTCGCGCTCGAGGGCGTCGGCGTCGCGAATGCGATGGGCTCGCTCCGTATGGGGCGGCGGCTCGCCAGGCTCCGCGAGACGTTCGGTGGCGGTCCGACGCCGGAGAAGCCGGCAGCGCGCGCGACCGTGCCGCTGGAGGGCATCACACTGTCGGTGCGCGCCGGCGAGATCGTCGGCGTCGCCGGTGTCGACGGCAACGGCCAGCGCGAGCTCGCGCAGGCGATCGCGGGGCTCGTGCCTCACACCGGTCGCGTGCGGATCGGTGAGGTCGATGTCTCGCGCGACTCCGCCGGGCAGCGGCTCGCCGCCGGCATCGCGCACATCCCCGAGGATCGCCAGCACGGCGGGCTCGTGCTCGAGGCGACGATCGCCGAGAACCTCGCGCTCGGCCGCGCCGATGTCACCGGCCGGTTCCGTGTCGATCGCGCGCGCGTGCGCACGTTCGCCGAGACGCAGATCCGCGAGCTCGACATCCGGCCCGCGGATCCGGACGCGCCGGCGCGTGCGCTCTCGGGCGGCAACCAGCAGAAGATCGTGATCGCGCGCGAGCTGTCGCGGCCACGCGTGCGCGTGGTGGTCGCGGCGCAGCCGACGCGCGGCGTTGACCTCGGTGCCGTCGCGCGCATCCACGATCGCCTGCGCGCGGCAGGGGCGGCCGGTGCGGGCGTGCTCGTGATCTCGGCCGATCTCGACGAGCTGCTCGTGCTGTGTCACCGCGTCGTCGTGATGCTACGTGGCCGGATCGTCGGCGAGCGCGCCGGCGCAGCACTCCAGGCCGACGACGTTCGCACCGGCCTCGGCGGCCTCATGACGGGGGCGCAGACCGGCGCGCAGACGGGAGCCGCATGAGGCGCGCATGGCCGGTCGCACTGCTCGCGTCGATGGCGGTCGGCAGCACGCTGATGCTGATCGTCGGCGCGTCGCCGGGTCATGTCTGGTGGACGATGGTCGAGCGCGTGCTGACGAGCCGCTACCAGCTCGGCCAGGTGCTCTACAAGGCAACCGGGCTCGCGCTGACGGGGCTCGCGGTCTCGATCCCGCTCGACGCGGGGCTGTTCAACATCGGCGGCGAGGCGCAGCTCGGCGCCGGCATCTTCACGTGCGCGCTCGTCGGCACGGCGCTGCCTGCCGGCACGCCCGCCGTGATCGCGATTCCGGCGTGCACGCTTGCGGCGGTCGCCGGTGGCGCGCTGATCGGTTGGCTGATCGGCGTGCTGCGGGCGCGACGCGATGCGCACGAGGTGATCACGTCGATCATGTTCAACGCGATCGTGGCGGGCGTCGTGCTCGTCGAGGGCAGCGCCTACATCTTCCAGGGCGGCACGACCACCGGAGCACCGATCGTCGCCGGCGCGCAGCTGCCGCAGCTGCCGCTCGGTGGTAGCGCCGCGAACGTCGCGCTGTTCATCGCCGTGGGCGCGGTCGCGCTCGTGTGGTGGCTGCGCTCGCGCACGACCTGGGGCCAGGCGTGGCTCGCGGTCGGCCGCGATCCCGATGCCGCTCGCTCGGTCGGCATCTCGGTCGCGCGCGTGCAGATCGCCGTGATGACCGGCGCGGGCGCGCTCGCCGGCCTCGCCGCAACGAGCTTCGTGATGGGCCACAAGCATGCGTTCGAGCAGGGACTCGGCGCCGGCACCGGCCTGCTCGGAATCGTCGCCGCGCTGCTCGGCCGGCTCTCGCCGATCGGCGTGGGCCTCGCGTCGCTGCTGCTCGGCTTCCTCTCGGTCGGCGGGCTCGCGGTCGGAGAGCTCGTGCCGGAGGAGCTGATCGAGGTGCTGCTCGGCGTGGTGCTGCTCGCGATCGCCGTGGCGGCCGCCTGGGAGCGCAAGTGACGTCCGCGATCCTCACCGCCGCGTTCCTCGCGCAGGTGATCCGCATCGCGGTGCCGTATGTGTTTGCGGCGCTCGGCGGCTCGGTCACCGAGCGCTCGGGCAACATCGATCTCGCGATCGAGGCCAAGCTGCTTTTCGGCGCGTTCGCCGCGGCGGCCTTCGGGCACGCGACGGGCTCGGCACTCGCGGGCATCGCGGGCGGCGTCGCCGCGGGCATGGCGGTCGCGGCGGTGCAGCTGGGCTGCTCGCAGTGGCTCGGTGCCGATCAAGTCATCGTCGGCGTCGCGCTCAACGTGATCGCTCTCGGCGGCACGCGGTTCCTGCTCCAGGCGATCTATCACGAGGGTGCGAACTCGCCGCCGGCGCCCTCCTACGGCGACGCCGTGCTGACGAACCCGCTCGTGCCGGCCGCGTTCGTGTGCGCGATCCTCGTGCCGCTCGCGGTCCGGCGCACGCGCTGGGGGCTCCGGCTGCGCGCTGCGGGCGATCGCCCGGATGCGCTCGTCGCCGTTGGCGTGTCGCCCCGCCGCACGCGCATGTACGCCGGGCTCGTCGGTGGGGCGCTTGCCGGTGCCGGTGGCGCGCAGCTCTCGCTCGTGGTCGGCGGGTTCTCGGCCGGCATGTCGAGCGGCCGCGGCTACATCGCGCTCGCGATGGTCATCCTCGCGGGCTGGCGGCCGGCCCTGGTCGCGATTGCCTGCCTGGGCGTCGCGTTCGCGGAGGCGCTGAGCATCCAGGTCCAGCTCCACGCCGGTGGTGGCGGCGCGCTCAGCCGGCAGGTCGTCGATCTCGCACCGCTGTTGCCGTACGTCGTGACGCTGCTCGTGCTCGTCGTGTATCGCAGCCGCGATCGCGCGCCGCCGTCCGCGCTCGGCAAGCTGTAGATGATACCGTCGAGCATCTCGGCTCCTCCGGTGAATTCGCGGCGCGTGGTGATCGCGCTGCTCGTGATCGCAGCGATCGCGCTGGCCGTGCGGATCGCCGCGGCGTTCGCGATGCCGAACCAGCTGTGGCCCGACGAGATCTTCCAGTCCCTCGAGCAGGCGCATCGCATCGTGTTCGGCCCCGGCGTCGTACCGTGGGAGTTCCGCGACGCGTCCCGCTCGTGGCTGTTTCCGGGCGCACTCGCCGGCGTGATGAAGGCAACCTCGGTGTTCAGCTCCGCGCCGATCGCATACCTCGCGGCGTCCGCGACCGCGCTGTCCCTGCTGTCGCTCGCGACCGTGTGGGCGGCGTTTCGCACCGCGCTCGCGTCGGCCGGATTGCGCGGCGCGATCGTCGCGGGCGCCACGTGCGCGCTCTGGTACGAGCTCGTGTACTTCGCGCCGAAGGCGCTCGGCGAGGTCGCGGCGGGCAACCTGCTCGTGATCGGCGTGATGCTGGCAGACCGGGTGGGGCGCGGCGTCGGTGTTGGCATCGTCGTCGGCGCCGGCGGCGCGACCCGGCGCACCGTGCTCGGCTGTGCGGCGGTGCTCGCGCTCGTCGCCGCGATGCGGATGCAGCTCGCGCCGGCCGCTGTCACGTGTCTTGTCTACGCGGTCTGGCGATTGCCCTGGCGGCAGCGGCTCGAGGCCGCCGGCGTCGCGCTCGCGGTCGTGCTCGCCGTCGGCATGCTCGACGCGGTCACGTGGAGCTATCCGTTCGAGTCGTTCGTCGAGAACCTGCGCGCCAACATCGTCGAGGGTAGGAGCCATCAGTTCGGCGTCGCGCACTGGTACGCGTACTTCGCGGCATATGGACATCTGTGGGGCGCGCTCGGCCTTGTCGTGGTGGGCCTCGCCATCCTCGGTGCGACGCGCGCACGCCTCGTCGGTGTCACGGCTCTCATCGTCGTCGTGACGCACCTGCCGATCGCGCACAAGGAGTACCGGTTCCTGTATCCCGCGCTCGCCTTGGTGATGGTGCTCGTCGGATTCGGGCTCGCCGTCCTCGTCGAGCAGGTGGCGCAGCTGCGCTCGGCACGGATCGCGAACCTGGCAGCCGCCGGCGCGGTCGTGTTGATGCTCGTGATCTCGCTGGCACTGGCGAACCGCTACGAAGATCGGGCTCGCGACTTCGGGATGCCCGGGCCGGCCCATGCCGAGTCGCTGTGGCGCGTGCGACGCGGGAACATCGTCGGCACGAAGCTCCTCGGTGAGGATCCGGGCGTGTGCGGTGTCGCGCTGGTCGGCCTGCACTGGTCGACGACCGGTGGCTACACGTACCTGCACCGCGACATCCCGCTGCTGGCGCTGCACTCGAGCGCGCAGCTCGAACCGCTGACGCCATATTTCAACGCCATCCTCGGCCGGCCCGACCTCCCGGATCCGTTCGGGCCATTCGTGCGCGGTGAGTGCTGGCCGACCGCGTGCGTGTTTCGCCGGCCGGGCGGCTGTGTACCGCTGCCCGCGTCCGCGGAGTCGGCCCGCGCCGGCGCCGACAACTGAAGGCATGCGCGATATGCTGGCCTCCACGTGAAGCTACGGAGCGCAGCACTGGCGCTCGCGGTGATCCTCATCATCGCGTTCGCGCTCCGCATCCTGGTTGCGTACGCGATGCCGAGCCAGTGCTGGCCCGACGAGATCTACCAGTCGCTCGAGCAGGCGCACCGCGTGGTATTCGGCCGCGGCATCGTGCCCTGGGAGTATCGCGAGGGGACGCGCTCGTGGCTGTTCCCCGGCGCGCTCGCCGGCATCATGGCGGCAACCTCGGTGGTCGCGTCGTCGGCGCAGGCCTACCTGATGGCGTGCGCCGCGTTCCTGTCCGCGATCTCGCTCGCGCCGCTGTGGGTCGCATTTCGCTGGGCGCAGCGGACCGTCTCGCTGCGCGGCGCGATCGTGGCCGCCGGTACGTGCGCGCTCTGGTACGAGCTCGTCTACTTCGCACCGAAAGCGCTGACCGAGGTCGTCTCGGGCAACGTGCTCGTGGTCGGCGTGATGCTCGCGGATGCGAATCGCAAGCCCGATGCACCGCGACGCAACGTGATCGTCTGCGCGGCGCTGCTCGCTCTCGCCGCCATGATGCGCATCCAGCTCGCACCGGCCGCGGGCATCTGCTTCCTCTACATGATCGTCAAGCTGCCCGTGCGCCGGCGCTGGGAAGCCGTGATCGCCGCCGCGGCGGTCGTGCTTGCGGTCGGCATGCTCGACGCGATCACGTGGCGCTATCCGTTCTCGTCGTTCATCGAGAACATCCGGGTCAACATCGTCGAGGGCCGCAGCAAGCACTACGGCATGGCTCCCTGGTACGCGTACTTCCAGTGCTACGCGCAGCTGTGGGGCGTGGCGGGGCTCGGTGTGCTCGCGCTCGCCGCGGTCGGCGCGACGCGGGCCCGGCTCGCGGCCGTCATCGCGCTCGTCGTGCTCGTCACGCACATCCCGATCGCGCACAAGGAGTACCGGTTCATCTACCCGTCGCTCGTCCTCGTGATCGTGCTCGCCGGGATCGGGCTCGCGATCATCGTCGAGCGGCTCGGCAAGACTACGCGCACCGCGAACCTTGCCGCCGCCGGCGCACTCGCGCTGATGTTCACGCTGTCGATCTCGCTCGCCAATCGGTACGAGGATCCGGGCCTCGTGTTCGCGCTCGGCCCCAAGGGCCACACCGTCAACATGTGGACCGAGCGCACGAACTTCCTGCGCGCGACGCGTCAGGTCGGCGAGGACAAGGATCTCTGCGGCCTTGGACTCGCCGCGTTGCACTGGGGCCAGACCGGCGGCTACGCGTACCTGCACCGCGACGTGCCGCTGCTCGAGCTGCTGCAGCCGCCGGCCGTCGCGACCGCCACGCCATACGTCAACATGCTGCTCGGCCGCCCCGATCTACCGGCGCAGCTCGGCCCCTACGTGCGCGGCGACTGCTGGAACACGGTCTGTATCTACAAGCGCCCGGGCGGCTGCTCGCCGCTGACGCCGGAGGTCGAGGTGTTCGTCGCCGGCCGCGACGGCGGCGTCATGCACACGACCCCCGAGACGAGCACGACCAGCACGCAACGGACAGGTGACTGACCGATGGCGCGACCGAGGCTTGGCTACCACGCGAGCCTCGACGGTTTCCGTGGGATCGCCGTGGCGCTGGTCGTGCTGTTCCACTTTGGCGTCCCGGGGGCGCAGGGTGGGTTCATCGGCGTCGATCTGTTCTTCGTGCTGAGCGGCTTCTTGATCACCCGGATCCTGCTCGACGAATGGGACCGGCGCGGGACCCTCCGGTTGCGCACGTTCTATGCGCGACGCGCGCTGCGGCTGTTGCCGGCGCTCGGGCTCGTGCTCCTGGTGTGCGCGCCGTTCGTCTCGCTGCAGTGGTGGCTCGCGACGCTGAGCTATGTCGGGAACTGGTTCCTCGCGTTGCACGTGCTACCGGTGAGCCCGATCAGTCACACGTGGTCGCTCGCGATCGAGGAACAGTTCTATCTGATCTGGCCGCTGCTCCTGCTCGGGCTCCTGCGCGCGGGGCTGTCGCGGACCGCGATCGGACGCGTCGCGCTCGCGCTCGCGGCGGCATCGTGCCTGCAGAAGATCCTGCTGTGCATCGATCACGACCTCGGCACGTGGATGAGGATCTACTTCGCGACCGATACGCGCGCAGACGCGCTGCTGATCGGCTGTGCGGCCGCGGCGCTGTTCGAGAACGGCCTGCGCGTCTCGAATCCGGTCCGGCATGCCGTCTTCGTGCTCGCCGTGTGCGGGATCGGGTACTTCGTCGCCACCGCGCGCATCAACGACCTGAACCTGTTCCGCTACGGCGGGTTGACGCTCCTCGCGGCGTTCACCGCCGTCGTGATCGTCCACCTCGTCACCGATCCGTGGCCCTCGGTCGAGCGGGTGCTGTCACAGCGCTGGCTCGTCGGGCTCGGACGCATCTCCTACGGCGTGTACCTCTGGCACCACGTGATCATGTTCATAGACCTGCCGATCGACAACGCAGCGCTGCTCCTTGCAGCCCGCATCGCGCTGACGCTCGCCGCCTCGGTCCTGTCCTACATCGTCGTCGAGCGCCGGGCCCTCGCGTTGAAGCCGCGCCTGGCACCGTCGTCCTGATAGAATGGGCGGATGGACCTCACCAAGACGCACTTCGGTGATCTCCGGGCGCAGGCGGTGGTCGTCTATCGCGTGCAGACCGAGTCGAGCGTCTATCACGTCGCGTTCCACGAGGAGCGCGGCCGCAAGTACGTCGTGCTGCGCGGCCAGACCGGCAGCGATCGCGAGCACGTCGTGGTGCGCGACAGCGATCCGCGCGTGGGCGAGCGCTCGATGTTCGAGGTCGTGCCGGGCGAGTGGGTCGGCCAGATCCTCGAGGTCGCGACGATGCGCACCTCGCCGGTGGTCTCGGTCCATCGCGAAGGCGACCCGCTGCCGTCAGACTCGAGCGCGAAGGCAAAGGTCGCGGGGCCGACCGGCCTGGGCGAGAGCCCGCGCATCGTGCCGGTGCCGGCGCGCGGCACGAATGTCGGCAACCCGCGCCCCGCGCCGAACGACCTCGCGCGCCAGCTGGTCGTGGGGCAGGCCGACCCGCAGCAGGCGGCGCCGTATCCATTGCGTCACCTGTTGTACGCCGAGGACGTCGTGACGCGCCTGCGATCGATTCATCGCCGGGACCGGCTGTGGCACGACCTGTCGGGCGAGCCGAAGCTGCAAGACCGGCTTGTCCGTGCGCTCGACGACGCCGAGCAGCTGCTCGCGGCGATCCGCAAGCGCATCGGCTGACGTACTCTCCGCCGCATGGCAACGAAGCCGATGAAGAAGGCTGCCGCGAAGGCAGCGAAGAAGCCGGCCGCGAAACCCGCGGCGAAGTCGGCGGCGGCGAAGCCCGCGCCAAAGAAGCCCGCGGCGACGTTGGCCGCAGCGAAGAAGCCCGCCGTGAAGTCGGCGGCGAAAAAGCCCGCGGCGAAGTCGGCGGCAGCGAAGCCCGCGGCGACCACGCCGGCCACGAGCCAGGCGCCCGCAAGGACGTACGGCACGCGCGCCGACAAGGGCGCACCGATCGAGACCTATGTCGCCAGGCTCTCCGGCGACCAGCGCGCGATCGCCGACCAGCTGGTCTCGATCATCGCCAACGCGCTGCCGGGCGCGACCTCCGAGCTGAAGTGGGGCATGCCCGTGTGGTCGGTCGGCGGCCAGATGCTCGCGTACTTCCGCGCGCAGAAGCACGACGTCCGGTTCGGCCTCGCGTACGTCACCGGGCTCGCGCTGCCGGATCCGGAAGGCCGGCTCGAGGGCACCGGCTCCGACGGCAAGCACGTCAAGCTGACCTCGCCCGCGCAGATCGATCCGGCGCGCTTCGCCGAGTGGCTGAAGACCGCCGCCGCCGCGCGTGTATAGCTGACCCCTCCGCGTTTCCGTCAGTACAGCGTAATGACGGGCTCCCCTGGAGGAGGCACTACATCTGCTCAGGCGCTGCGATGCCGAGCAGCGACAGGCCCTCGCGCAGCGTCGCCTGGACCGCGCCGACCAGCGACAGCCGAGCAGCGCGGATGGCTGAATCGTCGACCAGCACGCGCAGCGATGCATCGCCGTTGCCCTGCGTGTACCAGCGCGAGAACTCGCCCGCGAGCTCGAGCAAGTAGTGACAGATCACGTGCGGCTCGCAGGCGTCCGTCGAGCGGACGACCACGTCGGGGTAGTCGAGCAGCCGCTTCGCCACGGCCCACTCGGCGTCGGTGCGGAGGTGGTCGAAGTCGACGTCGGGCGAGATCGACTGGCCGGACTTGCGCACGATCGACGCGCAGCGCGCGTGCGAGTACTGGAGGTACGGACCGGAGTCGCCGTCGAGCGCGACGGCCTTGTCGAGATCGAAGTCGATGTCCTTGTCGCGCTGCGGAGCGAGGTTCCCGAAGATCACCGCGCCGATGCCGACCTGGCGCGCAACCGTCGCGGCGACATCCGCCGGCAGCGTCGGATTGACCTGCGCGATCACGTCGCGGACTTCGTCCTCGGCGATCTTGAAGACGTCGCGCATCAGCACGACGTTGCCGAGACGCGTCGCCGTCTTCTTGCCGCCGACCTTCACGAGCCCGTACGGGATGTGCTGGCACTTCTTCGCCCACTCGTAGCCCATCTTGCCGAGCAGCTTGAACAGCTGGCGGAAGTGCAGCGCCTGGCCGCGATCGACCACATACAAGGACCGCGTCGGGTGATAAGTCGCCTCGCGGTACTCGGCCGCCGCGACATCGCGCGTCGCGTAGAGCGTCGTGCCGTCCTTCGTGAGCAGCAGGATCGGCGTCTTCTCGCCCTCGAGCTCGACGACCTGCGCGCCTTCGCTCTCGACGAGCAGGCCGTCGGTGCGCAGGCGGTCGATCGCCGCATTACCGCCTTTGACGAAGAACGCCTCGCCGTTCATGTCGTCGTAATGGATGCCGAGGATCTTGTAGACCTCCTCGTACTCCGCCCACGACACCGCGCGGAACCGCTTCCACAGCTCGGTCGCGACCGGCTCGGCTTGCTCGAGGCGCTTGAGCCACGCGCGGCCCTCGTCCTCGGGGTTCTTCACGTCGGCGCGGAACCGCACGTAGAGCTGGTTGAGCAGATCGACCGTCGGCTCGGCGCCGCCACCCCAGAGCTCGTAGGCAGCGAGCACCATGCCGTGCGTCGTGCCCCAGTCGCCGAGGAAGTTGATCGCGACGACCTTGTAGCCGAGGGCGCGGAACGACTGCGCGAGCGCATGACCGATCGTCGTGCCGCGGATGTGGTGATACGCGAGGTGCTTGGAGATGTTCGGCGAGCCGTAGTCGATCGTGATCGTCTTGCCGGCGCCCAATGACCGCGGCAGCAGCGAGCCTTCCAGTGCCGAGCCGATCAGCCAGCGATACGCGGCCGCGCGGTTCGCCTTGAAGTTGACGAACGGGCCGGTGGCCGTCGCCGAGCCGAGCAGGTCGGTCGGCACGAAGGCGGCGGCGATCTCCTGGGCGACCTGCGCAGGATTTGCCTTCTTCGCCTTGGCGATCGCGAAGCAGCCGACCGCGAAATCGCCCAGCTCGGGGCGGGGCGGGGTGTCCACCTTGAGCTCGGAGGCCTCCACGCCCGCGTGCGAGGCGACGGCCTCGGCGGCAGCCCGGTGCAGCGGCGTCAGATGGCTCGGCATGGCGGCGCACGCTAGCACACGGGCCGGACCTGAAAAACGTCCACGGTTTCGAGGCCCTTGGTTTGACCGGCTGCGGCGAGCCCTGTTACTCTTGGTTGCAGCTCTGGGAGGACCACAAGTGAGCAAGATCGTTTTGTGCGTCGATGATAGCGCGACGATGCAGATGGTCGCGGATATCACATTCCGCGGTACCGACTTCACGTACGTCGGCGCGCGCACCGTCGACGAGGCCATGCAGAAGGCCAAGGCCCAGAAGCCGGCGATCGTGCTCGCCGATTCTCAGATGGCCGGCAAGTCCGGCTACGACCTGTGCGCGGATCTGAAGGCCGCGATGGCGGACGTGCCGGTCGTGATCCTCGTCGGTAACGGCGCGCCGTACGACGCGGCGAAGGGCACGCAGGTCGGCGCCGACGCCAACCTCCCCAAGCCCTGGGACACCCAGACGATGCTCGAGAAGGTGACCGAGATCGTCGCGAAGGGTGCGACCGCGAAGCCCGGCGTGGCCGCGGCGGCGCCGGCCGCTGCTCCCGCGGCGAAGCCGGCGGCTGCTGCTCCCGCTCCGGCGGCGGCTGCTGCGGCTGCTGCTGCGGCGGCGAACCAGCCTCCGCGCTCCGCCACGATCATGGGCATGCCGACGATCAAGATGCCGGCCGGTGTCGCGCCGACCGTCACGCCGGCTGCGCCCGCGCCCGCTCCCGCAAAGACCGTGGCAATGGCGGTTCCGCCGGTTGCCGCGAGCCTTGCTGCCTCGGCAGGTCTGCGCCCGCCCGCGCAATCCGCCGCTGCTCCTCAGCCTGCTGCTGCTCCCGCCGCGTCCGCGGCACCTGTCATTTCAGGAGTTGGTGGAATGAATCGCGCCCCGATGGTCGCCGGTAACGCTACGAAGCGCAGCAAGCTCGTCGAGGCTACCCTCGCGAAGATGGCCGCGCGCCTCGCCGAGGCCACCGGCCTGCAGGAGGGCTCGCCCGAGCTCGCCGCGCTGCTCAAGCTGTCGACCGAGGTCGTCGAGCGCGTCGTGTGGGAAGTCGTCCCGGACCTGGCGGAGCAGATCATCCGAGAAAATCTAGAAACGCTCGCCGCTTCGCGGCGCAGCTAGGCTGGAACAGCTCGCCGCAGCGCGTCGCGGCTAGACCCGCCGCGTGCTAGCGTCCGCGACGTCATGTCGACGTCGACGGCGCTTCCAAAGCAGTACGATCCGAGTGAAGTGGAGCCTCGCTGGCTTCGCTTCTGGCTCGAGAACGGGTTTTTCCACGCGGACGAGTCGAGCCCGACTGTCCCGTACTCGATCACGCTGCCGCCGCCGAACGTCACGGGCTCGCTGCACATCGGGCACGCGCTCGGCTCGACGATGCAGGACATCCTGATCCGCTGGAAGCGCATGCACGGCTTCAACGCGATGTGGATGCCCGGCATCGACCACGCGTCGATCGCGGTCCACGTGCTGCTCGAGAAGGATCTCAAGCGCCGCGAGAACAAGACCCGCTCCGAGCTCGGTCGCGACGAGTTCATGAAGCGCGCCTGGGCGTGGAAGGAGCGCAGCGGCGGCCGGATCAGCGAGCAGGAGAAGCTGATGGGCTTCTCGCTCGACTGGCCGCGCGAGCGCTTCACGATGGACGAGAAGTCCAACCGCGCCGTGCGCGAGGCGTTCGTGCGGCTGTACGAGGAGAAGCTGATCTATCGCGCGAAGCGGATGATCAACTGGGATCCGGCGAGCGAGACGGTCGTCAGCGATCTCGAGGTCGACGTCGCCGAGGAGAACGGCAGCCTCTGGGAGATCAAGTACCCGCTGGTCGATCCCGCGGGCCGGAGTGAATCCGGCCCGCTCCATCCCGGGGTCGGCGGCGAGATCATCGTCGCCACCACGCGCCCCGAGACGATGCTCGGCGATACCGCGGTGGCGGTGCACGCGAGCGACGAGCGGTACAAGCACCTCCATGGCAAGCACGTCATCCTGCCGCTCACCGGCCGCACGATCCCGATCGTGCCGTTCGATCTCAACCGCGACGGCAAGCCGTGGCCCGATCCGGCGTTCGGCTCCGGCGCCGTGAAGATCACGCCCGCTCACGATCCCAACGACTACGAGGCCTCGCAGATCGCGAACCTCGAGGTCCTCCAGGTGATCGATGCGAAGGGCCGCATGATGGCGCCGTCGCCGGCGAAATACGTCGGCATGACCGTCGACGAGGCGCGCAAGGCCGTGGTCGCCGACCTCGAGGCCGGCGGCTTCCTCGGCGACGTGAAGCCGTACAAGGTTCCGCGCGGTCGCAGCCAGCGCTCGGGTGCGGTGATCGAGCCGATGCTGATGGAGCAGTGGTGGGTCGATGCCGCGCCGCTCGCCGAGAAGGCCGCCGCGGCGGTCGAGAGCGGCAAGACGAAGTTCGTCCCCGAGCTGTGGACGAAGACCTACATGCACTGGATGAACAACATCAAGCCGTGGTGCATCTCGCGCCAGCTGTGGTGGGGCCATCGCATCCCGGCCTGGTACTGCGACAAGTGCCAGCACATCACGGTGTCGCGCACCGACGTCACCACGTGCGAGAAGTGTCAGGGCGCGGTTCGTCAGGACGAGGACGTGCTCGACACGTGGTTCTCGTCGGCGCTGTGGCCGTTCTCGACGCTCGGCTGGCCCGACAAGACGCGCGACCTCGCGACGTTCTATCCGAACAACGTGCTCGTCACCGGGCCCGACATCATCTTCTTCTGGGTCGCCCGCAT